>Ga0256404_1001108_pt1 | contig 67466 bp, 63 predicted proteins | sample RumenRJG_01DNA_FD_185990 | JGI IMG/M metagenome (GOLD analysis project Ga0256404, IMG submission 185990) | Bovine rumen microbial communities from Lethbridge, Alberta, Canada - RJG_01 | ecosystem: Host-associated > Mammals > Digestive system > Stomach > Rumen | place: Canada: Alberta | collected... | reverse complement strand
TGCGGCAGCTCCAAAAGCAGAACAGGAAGAAGTTCTTGCCCAGGAACCAAAGATGCGCGAGGAATGGGATGAAAAAGTCGGCGACCGCATGATAAAGTTGTGCATAATCGGTCAAAAAATGGATAAAGCCAAGATTACCGCAGAGCTTGACGCATTGCTTGACTAATTTTTTCACAGGATAATTTATGTCTACAGAAAACAAGATGGGCTCAATGCCCATCATGAAACTTATTTTAAATATGTCATTGCCAATAATGTTCTCAATGTTCATTATGGCTTTGTACAATATTGTTGACTCAATTTTTGTCGGAATGATAGGAGAGGAGGCTCTTACCGCGGTTTCCCTGGCATTCCCGATTCAGAATCTTATGATTGCATTTGGCGTTGGAACAGCAGTTGGCGTAAACGCTTTGCTTTCTTTAAGGCTTGGTCAAAAAAACCAGGATGACGTGAACAAGTCTGCAATGAATGGAATTGTTCTTTCTATTATAACATGGATTGTGTTTGCCGTTGCCGGAACTCTTGTAACGGAGCCTTATCTTCGGTCTCAGACTTCAAACCAGACTATTATTGAATATGGAAAAGAATATCTTGACATAATTCTTATTCTTGGGCTTGGACCGATTGTTGGTACAATGTTTGACAGACTTTTGCAGGCAACAGGAAGAACTTTTCTTTCTATGATTTCTCAGATTGTCGGTGCGGTTTTTAACTGCGTTTTTGATCCTCTGTTCATTTTTGGACTTGGACCATTTCCGGCAATGGGAATAAAAGGTGCAGCATTTGCAACTGTTCTTGGTCAGATTATCGGTGGATGTGTTTCTGTTGCATTGAATATAAAGAAGAATCCTGACATTCAGCTTAAATTTAAGAACATTCTTCTTGAAGGCCGGATTGTCGCGCAGATTTATAAAGTTGCAGTTCCTTCAATATTGATGACGTCGATTACTTCTGTAATCACTTATTTTATGAACATAATTCTTGGCGGAACTCTAAACGGCGGTGATACAGCGATTGCAGTCTATGGTGTTTATTTTAAGTTGAACAGCTTTATCTTTATGCCGGTTTTTGGACTTTGCAATGGAATTATTCCTATTATTGCGTACAATTTTGGCGCGCAGCATCACAGGAGAATCACAAATGCGATCCGTGGAGCCTTGCTTTTGGCAATGTGCATTATGACGGTTGGCGTTATTCTTTTTGAGACAATTCCTGGCTATCTTTTTGCAATGTTCAGCGCGACTCCAGAGATGAAACGAATGGGAATTGTGGCATTGCGTCTGATTGCTCCGAGTTTTTTCGGGGCGGCGGTAGCGATTACGCTTTCCTCTGTTTTTCAGGCGTTTGGAAATGCGGTTTACAGCATGATTGTTTCATTCAGCCGGCAGATTGTTGTTTTTCTTCCGGCGGCATATTTTCTTTCCAAGACAGGAAATGTAGATAATGTCTGGTGGTGCTTTATAATTGCTGAATTTATGTCCATTGGAATGTCGCTGTTTTTTATGCGCAGGATCTATGTAAAAAAAATCCGCAGTATTCCAATGGATGAAAGCAGATAAGTCTGCTTAAAATGAAATGTTTTTGTATATTTACGCAAAAAAAGTGCATAAATATAAACAAAAATGGATAAATATTTAAAACCAAAAAAACTTGAAAATTTCATAGTGTTTTTTTTATGTTTTTTTTAGCAAAGTACACTAAATATGGTTTTTTGAATGGAATTTTAATTGAGTTTTGGTGTTCTTTATATTATTATTTAAAAAGGACGGTTTAAGACGTAAAATGTTTTGCCGCTTCTAAAAAGTAAACTAATCATTTTTTTGAGAGGTATAAAAGATATGATCCAGAAAGAAGAATGGAATGGTTTTGCAGGTCGTTTGTGGAAAGAAGAAGTAAACGTTCGTGACTTCATTCAGAACAACTACACACCTTATGATGGAGACAACAAATTCCTTGCAGGTCCTACAGCGGCTACAAAAAAGCTGTTTGATGAGCTTCAGAAACTTCAGAAAGAAGAACACAACAAGAAATCTATCGGTTTGGATGGAAAAGAAAGATCTGGTGTTCTTGACATGGATACTGACATTGTTACAGGTCTTACATCTCACAAGCCTGGATATATCTGCCCGGAAGGAAAGGAACTTGAGCAAGTTGTAGGTCTTCAGACTGACAAGCCTTTGAAAAGAGCTTTCATGCCTTATGGCGGAATCAAGATGGCTGAGCAGTCTTGCGAAATGTACGGCTACAAAGTAAATCCTGAGCTTCACAAGATTTTTACTGAATATCATAAAACACACAACCAGGGCGTATTTGATGTTTATACACCTGAGCACAGAGCTGTTCGTTCTGCGCATATTTTGACAGGTTTGCCTGATACTTACGGACGCGGACGAATTGTAGGTGACTACCGCCGTGTTGCTCTTTACGGTATCGACTATCTTATCAAGGAAAAGCAGAATGACTTCGCAAATATCGGCGATGGAACAATGACAGAAGAGGTTGTTCGTCTCCGCGAGGAAGTTTCTGACCAGATCAAGGCATTGAAAGGTTTGAAAGAAATGGCTGCAAGCTATGGCTTCGATATTTCAAAGCCGGCAAAAACTGCTAAGGAAGCTTTCCAGTGGTTGTATTTTGGTTATCTTGGAGCTGTAAAGACTCAGAACGGCGCTGCTATGTCTGTAGGCCGAGTTTCTACATTCCTTGACATTTATATTGAACGTGATATTAAGAACGGAACTCTTACAGAAGAGCAGGCTCAGGAACTTGTTGACCACATGGTTATGAAGTTCCGCATGGTTCGTTTTGCCCGCATCGAATCTTACAACCAGCTTTTCTCTGGCGATCCAATCTGGGCTACTCTTGAAGTTGGCGGACTTGGTCAGGATGGTCGCTCAATGGTTACAAAGAATGACTTCCGCTTCCTTCATACATTGGAAAATATGGGACCTTCTCCAGAGCCGAACATGACAGTTTTGTACTCTAAGAGACTTCCTGAGAATTTCCGCAGATATGCTGCAAAGATTTCTATCGATACTTCTTCTATTCAGTATGAGAATGATGATGTTATGCGTCCAATCTGGGGCGATGACTATTCAATCTGCTGCTGCGTTTCTGCAACTCAGACTGGAAAAGAAATGCAGTTCTTCGGTGCCCGCGCAAACCTTGCGAAGGCTTTGCTTTACGCATTCAACGGCGGTATCGATGAAGGCTTGAAGAAGGGAATGCAGGTTGGTCCTGAATATGCTCCAATCACAGCTGATGTAATTGATGCTTCAAACTATGACGAAGTTCTCCGCAAGTACAAGGCTATGCTTGAATGGCTTGCTGGCGTATATGTAAATGTTTTGAATGCAATTCACTATATGCACGATAAATATTATTACGAAGCTGAAGAGCTTGCTCTTGAAGATACAGACATTAAGAGAACATTTGCAACTGGTATTGCTGGATTCTCTCACGTTGTAGATTCACTTTCTGCAATGAAATATGCGAAAGTTCACGTAAACCGCGAGAAGGTTGAAGTAAAGGACAAGGCTGGAAATGTTATCAACACTGTAACTTTGGTAAAAGACTTTACAGTTGAAGGCGACTTCCCTCGCTACGGTCAGGATGATGACCGCGCAGACGACATCGCTGTTGATTTGCTGAAGACATTTATGGCTATGATTAAGAAGCACCCGACATACCGCAACGCAGAGCCTACAACTTCAATTCTTACAATTACTTCAAACGTTGTATACGGAAAGGCAACTGGCGCTCTTCCAAACGGTCGTCCGGCTGGCGCTCCATTCTCTCCTGGAGCAAACCCTTCTTATGGCGCAGAAACAAAAGGTCTTATCAAGTCTTTGAACTCAGTTGCAAAACTTCCTTATGAATACGCTTTGGATGGTATTTCTAACACTCAGACAATCAATCCTAGCGCTCTTGGACACAACGAGGATGAAAGAATTGAAAACCTTGTAAATGTTCTTGACGGATACTTTGATATCGGACCTGAATCAGGACACGCAGGCGCTCATCACTTGAACGTAAACGTATTCGGTGTTGAAAAGCTCAAGGATTGCCAGGCTCATCCAGAAAAACCTGAATATGCAAACTTCACAGTTCGTGTATCTGGTTATGCTGTACGCTTCATCAATCTTACAAAAGAGCAGCAGGACGATGTTATTGCCCGAACTTGCCACGCTTCGCTTTAGTCTAGGACTTTAAGTTGAATGATTATGCCTCTTGCGCAAAAAGCAGGAGGCATTTTTTTTTGTTAAATTTTATAATTGTATTATTCCGCTTTTATTATATAATAGTTTTTAAACCGAAAGGAGTTTTTTATGAAGAAGTTTTTGTTTTTTGCGTTTGGCGCAGTTATTCTTTCATCAGCGGTTTTTGCAAAAGAAACAGTCCACAATCTTGACGTAAGTGTTCCGGTTGACAAGCGTGAACTTGATATTGACAGCGATTACAGCAAAAGAAATGTTGATGAGAATTCAGTATCAGTTGATTTTGATTATTCCATGATGACAATAAATGAAAGCGGTTTTTCTTTTATTTTTGGAGCGAACATAGGTTACACTTCAACAAAGCTTGAAAAGCTGGATAACCGCCTGGAAGGTCTTGATTTGGGGCTGAAACTTGGCTGGGGCGGAATTCCTGTGAACTTGAATAATTTTGTTCTTGGCCTTCATGGTTTCTTCGGCTTTGGTTTTAGAACACAGAAGTTCAGCGAGGATTCTGTTGATTTCAAATGGACTTTGTTCAACACAAAGATTGGCGCGGATATTGTTGCAATTTACCGCTTCAATGACCGTGTCGGAATAAATGCTTCTGTGGATTTGTTCACCAATTTGCCTGTTATTGGTTCTCTTGATATTGACGGCGATTCCAAAAATACTTTTTATTTCTTCGATGGCGTCGGCGGAATTGGTGTTGTTCCAAAAATCGGCGTAAGCCTTTTCTTCTAGGCAGGAAATTTGAAATATGAGGAAGTTGACGTTTATCGCGGTCATGGCCGTATTCTGTTCATTTTGTTACGCTGAATCGGGCCGGATTCTGGATGATGGAAGCGTTTTTGTTGTAAGAAATAAAGGCGACTTTGAAGATGATATAAAAATCATCAACAAGACAAATTCTGTTCTGACTGTAAGCGTAAAAGGCACAAGAAAACGAAGCGGAAAGCCGGAATTTATTGGCTCCCAGCGGATTAATATCGGCTCGGCGGAAAAACTTCACGGCAATTTCAGCGGGCGGATGGACTTGTTCTCTGATTTTACTTTCACTTTTTTTGAAGGAAATGTAAAAAACTTTGGGACGTCGCTTTCTGATGATGATTTGTATATTTCCATAAACAGAATTGATGATAGAACTGAAGAGAAGGAGTCTGCCGCGCAAGTTTCTGATTCAGCTTTGAATTTGGAAAATTCGGATGAAGATATTGCCGGCAAAATTTTGAAATATAAAAAACTTCTGGATATGGGCGCAATCACTCAGCAGGAATTTGATTTGCTTAAAAAACAGATTCTTGGATTTTGATAAAATAATTTTGTTGAATTCTGCTTTTTTTGTTTGTATTTTTTAGTATCATCATATTGTCTTATTGAAATTTTTTGGAGTTTTTATGCAAGGTTATGTTCATCAGTTGGAAAGTTTTGGTTGTGCGGACGGTCCTGGCTCAAGGTTTATTATATTTTTCAGCGGATGTCCTATGCGTTGTAAATTCTGCCATAATCCTGATACCTGGGATATGAAAAAAGGTGGAACTTTATGGTCGGCAGAGGATTTGCTGAAAGAAGCCCTTTCGTGCCGTGCGTATTGGGGCAAAAAAGGCGGAATAACTGTGAGCGGCGGGGAGCCTCTTGCCCAAATCGATTTTTTGCTTGAACTTTTTACTCTTGCAAAAGAAAAAAATGTTAATACTTGCATTGATACTTCTGGTGCGCCGTTTACGCGTGAAGGTAAGTGGTTTGAAACTTTCAAGAAGTTGATGGATGTTACAGACCTTCTTTTGATGGATATAAAGCATATAAACGAAGATGAGCACGTGAAACTTACAGGTCATACTGGCAAAAACATAAAAGATATGTTCTATTATCTTGATGAAATTAAAAAGCCGATTTGGATTCGTCATGTTTTGACGCCTGGAATTACAGACAACGATGAATATTTAACAGAAACCCGTGATTTTATACGCACTTTGCATAATGTTCAGCGTGTGGAAATTTTGCCTTATCATGGTCTGGGCGCAATAAAATATAAAGATTTGGGAATTGATTACGTTTTAAAAGATACTCAAAGTCCTTCAGAGGAAAGAGTTAAAAATGCGCAAAAAATTCTTGAATGTGATAAATATGACGGCTGGAAAAAATAATTTTTTCAGTTTTTATGCCGCGGAAAATTAAAGTTTGTAGAAATTTTCTGCGTTTTTCCACATTATATTCTCAAAAGAGGAAGCTGGAATTCTTTTTGAAAGCTCATGGAAATAATCCTGATACATTGAGCGTTGTCCAGATTTATTTTTTGAGTAAGTATCAATACCGTCAATTGGCATATCTGAACCGAACATAAGTTTTTCGCTTCCGGCTCTTTTTACAAATTTTATTGCTTTTTCAAATGGAACCCAGGCTGTGTCGCCGTAAAGATTCGGGAGTTTTGTGCATAAGTCAATTGCCTCATCATTGTTTGTTCCAAGTTCAAGATGCGCCATTACAAATTTTGTGTACGGATATTTTTTTGCCATGTTGTAGACTTTTTTACATTCAGAAAATCCATCATTTGCGGTATGGACAATTACCGGAAGCTCCAGAAGTTCCGCCAGTTCAATATAAGGTTCGACCTTTGGACTATCAAAAGGTAATGCTGAATAAAAAGGATGAATTTTTATGGCTTTCACAAACTGCGGATGGATTTTCAAAAGGTATTCAAGTTCTGCGGAAGGCTGTTCAAGGCGCGGTTTTACCCAAATTGCCGCAAATATTGTTTCTGGATTTGCTTTTGCAAAATCAATTGTATCTTTTGCAGCCTCAAGCATTGGAATTTGCTCTTTTTCTGGCAGAATTTTGTGCTCTGTGTCAACTTCAACGGCAGAAACATTTGAAACGATTGCCTTGCTGATGTTGTATTTTTCCATTGCGGTAAGAACATCTTTCTGAGGCATAGAAAAACCAAGGCTGTTGCCAAAATGAACGTGCGAATCAATAATCATTTTTATGTCCTTTCGTTTATTATAGCATTGTTTTTGCGTTTTCAATATAATAAATAATAATTTTGTGGTAAATCTTTTCTAAGGAGTCTTTTTATGGCAGATATGAAAGTTGAAATTCTGGACAGCACTTTGCGTGATGGAGCTCAAGGTGAAGGCATTAGTTTTTCGGTTCAGGATAAAATTCACATTTGTCAGGCTTTGGATGAGCTTGGGATTGCCTTGATTGAAGCTGGAAATCCTGGTTCAAATCCAAAAGATATGGAATTCTTCCAGGAAATGAAGAAAATTCAGCTTAAAACTTCAAAACTGGCCGCATTTGGTTCAACGCGTCGAAAAGATATAAAATGTGCGGAAGATGTTAATCTTCAAAGTTTGCTTGCGGCTGGAACTGAATGGGTTGTGATTTTTGGAAAAAGCTGGACTTTTCAGGTTACGGATATTATAAAAACTACGCTTGAAGAAAATCTTGCAATGATTCGCGACACTTGCGCTTTTTTAAAGGAACAAGGAAAGCACGTTGTTTATGATGCGGAACATTTTTTTACAGGTTTTCAGGATGATCCGGAATATGCGTTGAAATCTCTGGAAGCTGCTGTTGAAGGCGGTGCAGAAACTTTGGCCTTATGTGAAACTAAGGGCGGCTGCATGTTAAAAGACTGTGAAAAAGCCGTAAAAGCCGCTGTTGAAAGAATTGGAAATCGTGCAGTAATCGGGATTCATACGCACAATGACTGTGGACTTGCGGTTGCAAACAGTTTGATTGCGGTGGAATCAGGCGCGCGTCATGTTCAGGGAACTTTCCTTGGATTTGGAGAGCGCACTGGTAACGCAAATCTTAGCTGTATTATTCCAGATTTACAGTTAAAACTAGGCTATAAGTGCATTGAAGATGAAAAAATGAAGAATCTTACTTCAATTGCAAAACGTGTTGCTGAAATTACAAATATTGCGCTGAATCCTCAGCTTCCTTTTGTTGGTGGCGCGGCATTTAGCCATAAAGCGGGAATGCACATTGACGCAGTTCTGAAAAATCCTGAGGCATACGAGCATATTTCTCCAGAATCTGTTGGAAACGAGCGCGTTTTCTTGATGAGCGAGGTTGCAGGCCGTTCAACAATCATTGAAAAAATCCAAAAAATCGATCCTACAATCACAAAATCTTCACCGCAGGTTGCTGAACTTGTTGCAAAAATGAAGGAACTTGAATTTGAAGGATACCAGTTTGAGGGCGCTGATGGTTCATTTGAGCTTCTTGCCAGAAAAGTTATTGGCCGCTACAAGCCGTTTTTTACGCTTCATTATTACCAGACAAACGGCGTAAATCCTCGTCCGGAAGAAGGTGTTTGCGCTTGCGCTCAGATTAAAGTTGAAGTTGAAGGACAGATTGAAGTTACAGCGGGAGAAGGCGATGGTCCTGTAAATGCACTGGATATTGCCTTGCGAAAAGCGTTGAGTCGGTTCTATCCTGCGGTAAACCAGATTCGTCTTACTGATTATAAAGTTCGCGTTCTGGATGGAAAAAGTGCTACAGCATCAAAAGTTCGTGTTTTGATTGAATCAAGTGATGGAAAAAATACATGGACAACAGTCGGTGTAAGTTGCGACGTGATGGAAGCCAGCTGGCTTGCGCTCTGCGATTCATTTGAATACAAACTTATAAATGATATTGAGAAACATTTGGGGCGTTAGAATTTTTCTGAGTTACTGATTTAATTGAAAATCATACTTCAATTCATTAATATAAATGTGTTTGGAAAATAATTTTTAGAGGTTCATAAATGGAAAAGACTATTGCTTTGATTCCTGGTGATGGAATTGGTCCTGATGTTGTGGCTGAAGCTGTAAATGTGCTTGATGCTGTTGCAAAAAAATACGGCCACAAGTGGAATTACACAAATGTTTTGGCTGGTGGTTGCGCAATTGATAAATTTGGAAAACCGCTTCCACAGGATCAGCTTGATATTTGTTTAAAGTCTGATGCAGCTTTGCTTGGTGCGGTTGGCGGTCCTAAATGGGATAATCTGCCTTCTGAAATCCGTCCGGAAAAAGCTTTGCTTGGTCTTCGTGGCGGAATGAAGGTTTTTGCAAATCTTCGTCCAGCTGTAATGTGGAAGCAGCTTAAAGACGCTTGTCCTTTAAAGGATGAGATTGTTGGCGACGGTCTTGATATTCTTATCGTTCGAGAATTGACTGGTGGTATTTATTTTGGAGAACGCGGAACTTCTGAAGATGGAAATACTGCCTGGGATACAGAAAAATATACTCGCCCGGAAATTGAACGCATTGTCCGCATGGGATTTGAATACGCTATGAGCCGCCGCAAGAAGCTTTGTGTTGTTGACAAGGCAAATATCTTGAATTCTTCACAGTTGTGGCGCCGCGTTACAGAAGATGTTAAAAAAGATTATCCGGAAGTTGAACTTTCATATTTGTATATCGATAACGCTTCTATGCAGCTTGTAAGAAATCCAAAACAGTTTGATGTAATTGCAACAAGCAATATGTTCGGCGATATTATGTCTGATGAAGCTAGCCAGATTACAGGTTCAATCGGAATGTTGGCTTCTGCTTCTTTGGGTGATGGAACTGGTCCTGGATTGTATGAGCCAATTCACGGTTCTGCTCCTGATATTGCAGGAAAAGATTTGGCTAATCCGTTGGCAACAATTCTTTCAGCTGCAATGCTTTTGCGCTACAGTTTTAAACTTGAAAAAGAAGCTAAGGCTATTGAAAATGCGGTAAATGCTGTTCTTGATGATGGCTGGCGAACAGGCGACATTGCTGGTTCTCATATTGCAGAAGTAAAAGCTGCTGGAAAACTTGTTGGCACAAAGAAAATGGGCGAACTTGTTGTTGAATATTTGAATAAATAATTTATAAAAAGAAAACACAAAGTGACAGAAGTTACGTTGTGTTTTCTTTTGTAGAACTGCCGGCAACAATATTGCCGGCTTTTTTTTATTTTTGTGGCAAAGTTTTTTGTAATTTTTTTACAACAAGCAAGAATCCGATTGTTAAAACAAGACCGAATACAAATGACAACGGTGCATTTTTTACAAATCCTGCAAAAATATATGTTATAAATGATATTCCTGCACATGAAAGTGCATACGGAAGCTGAGAAGAAACATGTTTTACGTGGTTGCACTGCGCTCCTGCGCTTGCCATGATTGTTGTGTCTGAAATTGGAGAAATATGGTCACCGCATACAGCTCCTGCCATACATGCAGAAATTGAGATGATTCTTAACGGATTTGATGCTTCAGGGAATACAGCGATGCAGATTGGAATTAAAATACCGAATGTTCCCCATGAAGTTCCTGTCGCAAATGCAAGGAATGAAGCGATTACAAAAATTATTGCAGGTAAAAAGTTCATTAATGATGATGCGCTTCCGCTTACAACGCTTGCAACAAAATCTTTTGCGCCAAGAGAATCTGTCATGGATTTTAATGTCCAGGCAAGGCAAAGAATCAGGATTGCAGGAACCATAGCCTTAAATCCGTCTGGAATACAGCTCATGCAGTCGGTGAATTTAAGAGTTTTTCTTACTGTGTAAAGAATTACTGTAAGAATCAATGCGGCGAATGAACCTAAAACAAGACCTACTGAAGCGTCAGAATTAGCAAAAGATTCAATAAAGTTAAGATATGTTTCATTTGCAACCATCTGACCGTCTGATTCAACAAATTTTGTGAAGAATCCACCGGAATAAATCATTCCTATTGTGCATGAAACAATCAGCACTGCAATCGGGATGATTAAATCAAGAACTGTACCATTTCCTATGATTTTATTTTCATCATCGCTTGAATTTGAATCCAATATTTGAAATGCTTTTTCGTATTTTGCCATTGGACCGTATTCAATTTTCATTAAAACCATTGCAAACATTATGACAATAGTAAAAAGCGCGTAAAAATTAAAAGGAATCGCTTTTATGAATAGGGCAAGTCCGTTTTCACCTTCTGTTACAAATCCTGAGACAGCTGCCGCCCACGACGAAATTGGAGCGATAATGCAGACTGGAGCCGCTGTTGCATCTATAAGATAAGCCAGTTTTTCACGGGAAACATTGTGCCGGTCAGTTATTGGCCGCATTACTGAGCCAACTGTAAGGCAGTTGAAATAGTCATCAATAAAAATCAAAATTCCTAGACAGATTGTTGCCAGTTGCGCGCCGACTTTTGTCTTTATGTGTTTTTTTGCCCATTCACCAAAAGCGTTTGAACCGCCCGCCTTGTTCATCATTGCAACCATTACGCCTAGAATTACAAGGAACACCAGAATTCCTACGTTGTATGAGTCCGATGTGGAAGAAATTAATCCGTCATTAAAAACATGGGTTAAAAATCCGGAAAATCCAGATGCCGCATCTATTGCGTAGAAAATTCCACCAATTACAATACCGATAAAAAGTGAAGAATAAACTTCTTTTGTTATTAAAGCCAATGCAATAGCAATAATTGCAGGCAGTAAAGACCAGAATGTGCCGACCATTATTTTCTCTCCAATGCTGAAGCTAGTTTTTTGAAATCAACTTCCATTGGAACTTTGATTCCCGCTTCCTCGAATCTCTGAAAAATTTCAATAGCGTAGTCAATTGCTTCTATTGAATTCCTGTTTGTGTAAGTTTTTATTTCTTGCAGTGCCCTTACAACTTCATCGTTGCTCATGTAAACAATATCTCTCATAGAAACCTCTTTGTTTATGATAGCACAGTAATTTGAAATTTTACAAATTTTTTGTTTCTTTTCTGTATGTTATTGCAAAATAAATTATTTCAAAAATTGCGGTTAAAAACCAGCTTACCGGATACAAAAGGAATAGGCTTTCAATTGTGCGGTAATGTGCAAATATTGTGTAAATCCAAATAACACGGAAAAAGCACGAACCAATGAACACAAAAATTGAAGGAATGAATGTCTTTCCTAATCCGCGGTTTGCGGCGATTGTTCCATCCATGAATGCTGAAATTCCAAAACTGAATGTCATTATTCGGAATTTTTGCATTGCATAGTCAACAACTGTTGTGTCTGTTGTAAAAAGTCCCAAAAATTGCGGTCCAAAAACGTAAAGCACAATTCCTAGAATAATTCCTAAAATGGCGGCGTAACCGGTACTTATAAAATATGATTTTAAGATTCTTGTCTTGTTGCGCGCTCCGTAGTTTTGTCCTATAAAGGTCGCTCCAGCCGTATAAAAAGCCGCCATAATATTGTAGACAAGATTATCGCCGTTCATAGTGGCTGCGTTTCCGGCAACCATCAGCGCATCAAAAGAATTTACGCCAGCCTGAATAAAAAGATTTGCAACTGCAAAGACAACATTCTGGAGCCCGGCTGGAATTCCAATTTTTACAAGCTGCATTGTCTTGTGGATATTGAGTTTCAGAACTTTCCTGTTAAACTGAACATTTCCTGTATTTTTAAAAGTTGCCTTGACTGTAAGAATACACGAAATATATTGTGCTACAACTGTGGCAATTGCAACTCCGGCAACGCTCATCTTAAAGACGATGACTAAAAGCAGATCCAGAAAAACGTTTGCGATTCCAGCGAGCGCCAAAAAAATCAGCGGAAGTTTTGTGTTTCCATGCGCGCTTAAAACCGCATTTCCGAAATTATATAAAGCCATTGCCGGCATTGAAATAAGATAAATTCTAAAGTAAAGAAGGGCATCTTTTAAAAGTTCTGGTCTTGTCTTCATTATTTTTAAAACCAGTGGAGCGGAAATCCAGCCTATAATCATTATCGTAAAACCAGAGATAAGGCAAAAAATTGCTGCCGTGTGAACCATGTCATTCAGTTCTTTTTTGTTGTTTTGCCCAATGTAAAAAGCTACAAGAACGTTTACACCGCCGCCAATTCCAATCAGAAGTCCAGAGCAAAGAAAACAAAGTTGCCCATCTGAACCAACCGCACCGAGCGCCAAAGCACCTGCGAATCGTCCTACAACAGAGGAATCCGCCATATTGAAAAGAATCTGCAGAAGGTTCGTGAAAACCAGCGGAATGCTGAAAAGAAAAATATTTTTTAAAAGCGACCCGTTTGTGATTTGAATTTCTGATTTCATAGACTGCCCATTATTATGAAATTCAAGTTTTATTAAGCGAAAGCGTGAAGAAATTTTCAGAATTTGCTAAAACTCAAAATTCATACTGAATAATATAGTTAAACAAAAAAATGTACAATGAATAAAAAAAATGTATAATTAATTTATGAAAAAGTTTTTGTTGTTTTTTTTAGGTTCATTTTTTTTGTCTGAAATATTTTTGTTTTCAGAGCCGGTTTCTTCTATTAAATTCAATGGATTGAAAAAAACAAAAGAATCGTATATGCAGAATCTTTTAAAGGATTTTATTGGCAAAGATAGCGGTGAAGTTAATTTTAATGAAATTGAAACAATTTTGCAGGCGGAAGGACTTTTTTCTGAAATCAGCATGGATTTTGAAAATGATGAAAATTTTCCGGTGGCAGAACAAAATGAAAATCCTGGTGTGACTTTAAACGTCAATTTAAAGGAGAAAATAACTTTTTTGCCATTGCCGTTCGCTTCTTATTCAAGTGATGGTTTTATGGGCGGCTTTATGCTGATGAATATGAATGCTTTCGGCCGAAAAAATAATCTTATCACCGGTGGCGTTTTTTCAAAGAATATGCAGATGGGGCTTCTTATGTTTTCAAAGCCGGCGGGAGACATAAAACATCCGGGATTTGGAACTTTCACAAATTTTTCGCACAAAGAAAATGAAATTACTGATTTTGATGACAATACGCTCTTTAAATTTGACTCGATAAATTTTCGTGAGCGGCTTAATTTTACTGAAAAGTTGAACAAATATTTTTCACTTGAAGTCGGAACTGAATATTTTTACGGTCATTTTTACAAAGACGAAATGGATGATTATCATCAGTGGACTGTTTCTAGCTCGTTGAATTTTCAAAATGCTAACTGGAATGGCTGGTATCTTATTGGAAACGGCGCTTCGGTTGGATATTCTGCAGGTTATTCAACTGAATGGAAAATTATTCAAGGAATTTCTTTTAAGGCGAATTATCAGATTCCAATCGCAAAACGAAACAGGATGATTTTTAATGCCGCAGGAACAATTGAGACTGGAAAAAACGTTATGCTTCAGTCTGACAGAGGAAATGTTGGCTGCTCAATTATGAATTCAAATTTTAAGACTGAACGGATTTTTGGAACAATGTTTTCTATGGAAGAGGCTTTGTTCCGCCACAAAATTGCAACCGTAACTCTTTATGAAACATACGAATGTGCATTTGCCGAAGATTTTTCCGGAGATTTTGTCTATTGCCACGGACCAGGGGCAGGCTTAAAACTTTACATGAAACAAATTGCTTTTCCAGCGATGAACATGGGATTTTCATACAACGTGAACCAGAATTTCTTTAAATTTGTAATTTCAATCGGAATGAGCATGTAAGATGATTTTGTTTAAAAGAAATTGAATGAGCGGAAGGAAAAAGGCAAGTTTGGCGTCCTTGAAGTGGCTTTTGCCGAATGGCATAAAAGAATTATCGAGCATTTTCTGAAAGAAAAGCGCAGATAATTCTTCCTAAAAAACACTTCACCATAGCAAAATCTTGCCTTTTGACTGAAAGCTCATTCAATTTCTTTAAAAAAATAATAAAATTTTTCAATTTTTTTTGTGATTCATTTCATTTTTTAACTTTTATTTGCGTTAAATATGCAGAGGTTAAAAAATGAGAGTCCTATTTGTAACTTCCGAGCATCCGGGTTATCTTTTTGGCGGGCTTGGAACTTTTACCCGGGAATATGTCCGGGAGCTAAGAAAATATTGTGATGTAAAATGCGTTTATTTTCATCTTTCTGATGGAAGAATTCCACTTCCTGATGAAACTGTTGATTATGTTTTTGCGCCTGAGCAAATTTTTGATGCATTCACGCCTGAAGCTAGAATTCTGGAATCTGCGGCAAGTTTGCGGAAACAGCTTGAACCGTTAATGCAATCTTTTAAACCTGATGTAATTCACTGCAATGACCGTCAGACTTATATGCCATTCAGGTTTGAAAAAAATGTCTTTTATTCATCTCATTTGATTTTTACGGATTTGATTGCTTCCAGTTATCTTGATGATTTGTATTTTCAGGAAGTAAAAGTTGAGCGCTGTGCAATCGAAAATAGTGCGGTTGTTGCGTCTTATTCAGAATTTTCTGCGAAATGCGTTGAAAAACATGCTGGAAATTTAAAATCGGCGGTTGTGCTTCCTCTTGGACTTAGGACTGAAAAATTCCATAGAAATTTTCGAAAAGATGGAAAAATCCGTGTGTGTTATTTTGGGCGGTTTGAAAATGTCCAGAAAGGTGTGAATGATTTTATTTATGCGGTGAACCAGCTTGGACCTCAATTCAAAAGACGGAATTCTGTGGAATATTGCCTTTATGGTCGCGGTCAGATTGATGTTGGAATGGATCTTTCTTTGTTCAATAAGCCTGAATTTCTTGAAGGTGATGAACTTTTTGAAGCGTATGCGAATGCGGATATTGTTGTTATGCCTAGCCATTATGAGCCTTTTGGACTTACTGGGCTGGAGGCAATGGCTTCTGGCGCGCTTTTGCTTGTTACAACAGGACTTGGAATGGATGAATATGCAGAGCCTGGCCGTAACTGCATTGGTTTGTCTGGAAATGCCTATGAAATGGTTTCGGCGCTCCGAAATGCGATTCTGGATTTGCCTAAGTTGAATTTGTTGCGTGAAAATGCTGTTCGGACTGCAAAAAATTGGACTTGGAAACGCTGTGTAAAATCTCATCTTTATTTTTACAGGTTTATTGCGCAGGGAAGGATTCCTTTTGTAAATATTGCTTATGAAAAAAATCAGCGGAAAATTATTTCTGCGTACAAAAAATCAAATGATGTGGAAAAAATATACGCTGCGGAAGAGGAGCGGGTTGCGTTTACTTGCATTTATGATTCACTCTCGGATTTTGCGCGCCAAAGAAAAACTCTTGTGCTTACAGGAAATTTTGTGCCGGATGAGGATTTTTTTCCTGATAATTTTAAATTTGTTCCGGTGCTGGAAGAATCTGAAGATGGAGTTGTTGTGCGCCCGGAATGTCTTCCGTTTGCGGACAATGATTTTGATTCGGTGATTGTTTGTGGCGCATGGGAATCTGTCTTGAATCCTTGTAGTTTTTTGATGGAATTAGAGCGCGTTGCGAATGAGTCTGTGCAGATTCTGTATAAGACTGGGAAGCCGCGGGAATGGCAGACTTTTCAAATGGAAAGCGAAGATGATTGGACAAAAATAAATCAGTCTGGCTGGATTTGCAGGACAAATTCTGGTTCAGGAGTTGAAAGGTTAAAACAAACTGTTTCATTTGATTCAGTTGTTTATAGAAATCATTCTGACAGTAAGGAGGTTTTGAATGAAATCATTGCTTAAGCAGTACAATGTGCTGACAAAAAACGATCTTTTAAAGATCAACGGTGGCTATGGCGGTTCTAGCGGAGGAGGCTCGGGCAGAGGCTACAGTGGATGTTCAGGTGGAGGTTCCAGTTCTTCTAGTTCTTTTGGCTATTCTGGACGTAATTATCATAGCGGGAGTTACAGTGCTTCTAGCGGTTCTTGTTCAAATCGCAATAGCTACAGTTCTTCAAGTAGTGGCGGTTCAGCGACAACTCGTCCTGATTATGGAAAGCTTTCTGCTAGGAACCCGGCCGGTTTTGTTTGTGCTTTACCGTTTGCTCCTACTCATGGTTTTAAGTTTTAGGTTTTGATTTATGAAAAAGTATGTTCTGGTTAAACAGCATGATGAAACTGATTGTGGAGCGGCTTGTCTTGCGAGCATTGCAAAATATTACGGAAAAAGGATTTCGATAAGCAGAATCCGGTATTTTTCAGGAACAGATTGTTTTGGTACAAGTGGATTTGGTCTTGTGAAAGGTGCTTCTGCGCTGGGGATGTCTTGCCGTGGGATTATTAGCAATGACAAAAAATTAGATAATGCTCCGTTTCCAGTTATATGTCATGTGAAGAAAGACGTTATTGATCATTATGTGGTTGTCTATGGCAGAAAAGGGAATAAAGTCATTGTGGCGGATCCTGATGAAGGAATAAACTGCGTTGATTGGATTTCGTTCTGCGAGAAATGGAGTGGCGTTTATTTTATTGTTGAGCCTGAACAGAAATTTCAACGCACCAAGGAAACTAAAGGTTTATTGGCAAGATTTGCATATCTTCTTAAGCCTCATAAAAAAAGTATTATAGAATGTTTTGTTGCTGGTTTGCTTTTAAGTATTCTTGGTGCGGCTTCTGCGTTTTATTTTAGATTTTTGATAGATGATGTTCTGTATTCTGGTTTGAAAAATACTCTTGCGTTATGTTCGTTTGCGTATCTTTTTGTGATTTTATTTCAGGTTCTTACGGAATTTTCAAGAAATCAGCTGATGAATTTTCTTAGCAACAAGATTGATTTAGTGCTTGTGAATGATTATTTCAGCCATATCATGAATCTTCCTATGAATTTCTTTACGAGCCGAAAAACCGGGGAAATTATTTCAAGAATCGGAGATACAGTTACAGTGCGGCAGACTATTTCAAGCATGACTTTGTCGGTTGTAATTGATTCTTGTATGTTGATTTTTGGCGGAATTTTCCTGTTTGCGTTCGGAGCTGAACTTTTGTGGGTTTCAATGATTCCGGTTGTTATTTCTGCGGTTATTGTCTGGCTTTTTGTGAAACCTTTTAGAAAGAGGCTGAAACTTCAGTCTGTTCTGGAGGCTGAAAAACAGGCGGTTCTTGTTGAAAGCGTTAATGGAATTGGAACTATAAAGGCGTTGGCGGCGGAAAAAGAAGCTTCAAGGAAACTGGAGGAAAAACTTTCAACTTGTGTAAGGAAAAGTATTTCTTTGGGAACAATGGCGAACTGTGAGAATGCGCTTCAGAATCTTGTTTCAAGTGCTGGTACTCTGGCGATTTATTGGGTTGGAAGTCTTCTGATTTTTAAAGGTTCGATGTCTTTGGGGCAACTTATATCGTTTGTAACTTTGTCTGGATATTTTCTTGGTCCATTGGCTCGGCTTTTGACTTTGCAGGAAAGCATTCAGCAGGCAGTTATTTCTTCTGACAGGTTGAGCGAAGTTCTTGATATGCCTGAAGAAAGCGAGGAAGAAACTGAATTGACAAAAGTTGACACAATAAAAGGTGATATTTGCGTTGATAATATTTCTTTTTCGTACGGGACTCGGGGAACTGCGTTGAAAGATGTCAGTCTGGATATAAAAGCTGGTGAACATGTGGCTTTTGTTGGCGCGAGTGGCTCTGGAAAATCCACAATGACAAAACTTCTTATGAAATTCTATCAGATTGATTCTGGAAATATTTCTGTAGATGGTTTTGATTTGTCGGATGTTGATACTGTTTCCTATAGGAATTGTGTTGGGTATGTGCCTCAGGAATCTTTGTTGTTCAGTGGTTCTGTTGCGGAAAATATTCAATGGGGAAATGGCGGTTATTCGATGCAGGAAATTGTTCAGGCGGCAAAAGAAGCTCAGGCGCACGAGTTTATTTCAAAATTGGATTACAGGTACAAAACAACAGTTGGCGAACGAGGAGCTTCGTTGTCTGGCGGAGAACGTCAGAGAATTGCGCTTGCCCGAGTTTTGCTGAGAAAACCGAAATTGATGATTTTGGATGAAGCAACGGCTAGTTTGGATAGTATTTCAGAGCAAGGAATTATGGAAACAATTGATAAATGTTGTGCTGACTGCACCATGATTATTGTTGCGCATAGACTTTCAACAATAAAAAATTGTGGAAAAATTTATGTCTTTGACAATGGTTCGATAGTTGAATCTGGAAATCATGAAGAACTGCTTGCGCGGAAAGGCAAGTATCATCAGATGTGGACAGCTCAAAATAGAATTTAGTTCAGAGGTTTTTAGTTTATGAAAAGATTTGTTGTTTATCCTGATTATATGCTGGATGATATGAGTCAGATTCTTTGTAGAGAAGAGCCGTGGTATCTTCATTCTATTATATGGATTGTTTGTGGAATCATTGCTGGAATTGCATTTTTTGTCTGTTTTGGGAAAGTTGATGATGTGGTAAAGGCAGATGGAATTGTTAGGCCTGTTATGAATATTTCTACAGTCAGCAATATTACTTCTGGAGAAATTGAATTTCTTTTTTATAAACCTGGTGATTTTGTAAAGTCGGGAGAAAAACTTCTTTCTATAAAGAATGATAGTCTTTTGGCGCAGAAAAAATCGGCAGAACTTCAACTGAAAGAAAATTTTGGGAAATTGAAGGGATTGGGCATTCTTCTGGATGGTTATGAAAATGATGCAGAAAAGATTGAAACGGATAATTCTACTGTTTTAGCTAGGTTTGAATCTTTTGTTGCAGAAAAGAAACTTTTGAATGCGAGAATTTATAGAACTAAAGAACTTCTCGCTGAAGAAATTGGACTTCCTGAAAGTTCGACGACTGTCAGTGAAATTGAAAAAAAGCGATATGAACATTCTGTTGCGGTTATGGAATACGAGCAGTTTTGTGCGGATTTTTATAGTTCTGTGAAACAGGAAATTGATGCGTTGAAAATTGAACAAGAGGAATTGCAAAAACAGCTTGTGCAGGTAAAAGAAGCTCTGAAGAATCTTGTGTTGGTTTCTCCTGTGGACGGTTTTGTGCAGGAAAAATCTTCGCTTAACGTTGGAGATTATCTTTTTGCTGACCAGCAGGTTTTGAATATAGTTCCTTCTGCGGATAAGAATTGCAGGATTGAACTTCATGTTCCAGCGGAGAGTATGGGAAAATTGGAAAGAGGACAAAAAGTCAAGTTAAGATTTCCGGCTTTTCCGTATTCAGAGTTCAAAGGAATTGATGGGGAATTGAATGTGATTCAGCCGGACTCAGAGATTTCTGATTCAGGATTTCTTTATTTCACTGTTTATGCTACAGCCGATTCGATGGAATTGAAAGACAAAAAAGGTTTGTGCTATCAGATAAAACCCGGATTTGAGGTGAATGCGCGGATTGTTCTGGAGAATCAGACATTATTGTATTTTCTTTTGAAAAAATTGGATTTTGCTGTATGAAAAAATTATTTCTTGTTTTTTTATCTTTTTTCAGTGTGTTTTTTTGTTTTGGACTTTCGCTGGATGAATTTTCTTTTAGTGATTTGAATTTCTTTCAGATTGCGAAGCTTAATCAGACAATTGCGTCGCTTGAGGCAAAAAAATATAAAAATTTTTATGCACCAAAACTGTATTTTAATGCAAATGGAAATTTTTCAGGCGATATGACTGACGGCTGGAATGACATTTTTGTTTCTCCAGTTGTCAGTTTTTCTCAGGAACTTCCGTTTCTTGCTTCAATTTCCTATGAGATTGGAAGCAATTTTCTTTTTTCGGAAGATGATTTTGTATTTTCAAATTCGTTGTCCCATTCAATTTCTATGAATTTACCTCTTGCATTCAAAAAATCTGTTTTTGAGACATTTAATGATTTTTCAAGAAATTATTACCACAAAAAAAATTATCTTGCCGCGCTGAATTTCTCCAACGCAATTTCAGCAGGAACCAAAGATTTTATTTCAGCAGTTGGAAATGCGCTTTATTATCGACATTTGATTTTCCTGAACGAGAAACGCATTGATTTTTTTGAAAAACTAAACGAAGATTACGAAAAACTCTTCGGCTTGGGAAAAATCACGAGCATTGAGTTGAATGAGCAATTTTCAAAACTTCGGGATTTGATAAATGAACAGCAAAATTGCCGGGTTTCATTTGTTTCCTTTGAACAAAAAATTTTTGAGCTTGGAGGAACTATTCCTGGTGAAGGAATTTCTTTTGAAGATTTCGTAATTTTTTGTGAAGAATTATTTGCGTCCAAAAAAGAAACTTTTTTCACGGATGAAGCCGAATTTCTTCAGCTTGAAACAGAACGGTTGAAAAATGCAAGTTTCTACAAATCTTCTTTAAGTTTTTTGTCGGCGGGCTTTTCTGTTTCAACAGGATATTCGCAGAATGATTTTCCATCTTTGAAAAAATCGGATTGGAGTTTCAGTTTGTCCTTTAAAATTCCGTGTTTCCCGGATGTCTTGAATATTTCAGAAATGAATAAATATGCATTTACAGATAAATTATATCAGCTTGAAAAGGCGAAAATTCTTCGCCGTCAGGAATGTTCAAAAAAGAGCAGGGAAGTTTCTTTAAAATTATATGAAGAATCTGTCCGTTCAATGGAAAATTCTCTTGCTCTTGAAGAGAAACGCTTGGAATCTTATAAACAGCTTCTGCTTGCAGGAAGATTGTCAGAATCAGATTTTTTGTATCAAAAACATGAGGTTGAATATTCAAAACTAAATTTATTTTTTTCAAGATTTCAGCTGGTTGTCTTGAAGGCAGGTTTTTATTGATTTTTGCTGATGCATTTTTGTGTCATCGGCAATATTCTGTATTTTTTGTTGTGGCTGATGTCATTGCGTTAATATGAATATTTATTTATAATATTGTATAAATATACGCTGATAAAAGAGGCAATTGTGAAGGAACGTCTTAGTCGGTTAAAGACAATCAGAAAACTTATAAAAAATTACCGCATTGAAAGTCAGGATTCACTTCTTGCTTATCTTGAAAAGGAAGGGTTTGAGGTTACACAGGCAACTTTGTCCCGCGACCTAAAACTTCTTAAAGTTGGAAAAATAGCAGACGGCAATACTGGTTATGTCTACACTTTGCCGGGTGATGATGAGCGTCAGGAATCTGAAATGATTTACGTTCAGGATTTTTTGCGCGGATATGTCAGCATTGATTGGAGCGGAAATATTGTTGTTATAAAAACTTTTCCGGGGCATGCGAATACAGTTTCAAATGCGCTTGACAATATGAATATGGATGAGATTCTTGGAACGGTTGCCGGTGATAATTGTCTTTTTGCATGCCTTAGGGAAGGTGTTACCGGTGATCAGTTTATGTCTGAATTAAAAAGAAGAATTCCAGAGATAGAAGAGTAAAGTATGTACGAAGTTAGAGTGACTGCTGATTTTGCGGCGGCGCATTTTTTGCGTGATTATAATGGAAAATGTGAAAATCTCCACGGGCATAATTATAAAGTTTACGCCCATGTTCGCGGTGAAAAATTGAATGAAGGCGGAATGTTGATGGATTTTTCCGCATTGAAAAAAACTCTTCGGGAAGTCTGCAAAAAACTTGATCACACAAATCTGAATGATATGCCTATTTTTGACCAGAATCCGAGTGCGGAGCGAATTGCAACTTATATTTTTAATCAGATTATCGAGATTCTAAAAGAAGAAAAAATTGATCTTTCTTATTCACCTGAAAAAAAAGAACCTTGGCTTTGGGCGGTCGATGTTTTTGAAACGGAAACAAGTCGCGCCCGTTATTCAGTCTGCTGAAAATTATTTCCAGAAAAGTTCTGATTCAAAGCAAGTTGAGCCGGATTGTTTTCCGACGATTGTTATTTTCTTTTCCTGGTCGCAGAAATTTCCGAAAAGTTCGATTTTTTCACCCTGCACAGCTTCTTTGTTGTAGTTAATTCTGAAATCCGAGAATTCCTTCCCCTGGTATTCCGGTGGCAAGCAGTCAATTACAAAAGCTCCGTACCGGGCATTGTTCATGTGACCGTTTCCGTCAATATCGCTGTACCAAATCGGGCGTTCAAGAATTCTTGTCATTTCTGATGGCATGGAAATTTTTCCTGCAGAAAAACAATTGTGCTCTGTTTGAATGGTCGGTTCTTCCCGGAGCGTAAAGTCCTTGATTTTCATTAGCCGCCGTTTGTTCAAATCAACCAAAAGCCATGTTGAAATTCCACTAACAAGATTTTCATTTGTTTCTGTGTCAAAAATTTCATAGGCACGGACAAATTGGAGCGGCTCTGGTTTTTCTTCCCAAGTTTTTATCGTTATTTTCTGATTTCCAACTGGCATTTTATGAAAACGGAATGATTGTCTTGAAACAAGAATTCCAAAACCTTTGTCCGTAAGAATATCATAACTCATAACGCGTTGATTAAAATCTTCAACGGCTGCATCTGTTACAAGCCGCAAAAGTTCAAAAAGATTCAATTTATGATGTAAATCGCACTGGCAAAAATAAACCTGGTTTTCACTGAAAAATTGAAAATTAGGACCGTCAACTTCATGCCATTGTCTGTATTCTGTCATTTTTCCTCCGAAGTTATAATTTACAGGCGGACTTGAATTCCGTCTTTTTTCAAAGCGTCTTTTATGGAATTTACTGTGTATTTTCCAGAGTGAACCATTGTCGCAATCAACGCAGCATCAGCTTTTCCTTCTGTAAGGATTTTTGCCATGTGCTCAGGAGTTCCAGCTCCACCAGATGCAATTACAGGAACAGGAACTGCCTCGGAAATCATTTTTGTAAGCTGAACATCGTATCCATCTTTTGTGCCATCTGCATCCATTGAATTTAAAACGATTTCTCCTGCTCCAAGTTCAACAGCTTTAACAGCCCATTCTCGTGCATCTAGTCCAGTTTCAATGCGCCCTCCGTGAATTGTTGTTCCGTAGCCACTTGGTTTTGACGGATCTTTTTTTACGTCCATTCCAAGAACAATGCATTGTGAGCCAAAAATTTTTGCACCTTCTTTTATAAGTTCTGGATTTTTTACCGCAGGACTGTTCAGGCTGACTTTTTCAGCTCCGGCAAGAATTGTCTGCCGTATGTCATCAATTGTATTGATTCCGCCACCCACACAGAATGGAATAAAAACTTGGCTCGCGACTTTTGAAATAAGCTCAAGAATCGGACCTCGACCGCGAGCAGATGCGATAATATCGTAAAAAACAAGCTCATCAACGCCCTGTCTGTAATATTTTGCCGCCATTTCAACAGGATCACCGATGTCAACATTGTTTAGAAATTTCACACCTTTTGTGGTTCTGCCATCTTTTACATCCAGACAAACAATTATTCTTTTTTTCAGCATTATTTTTCCCCCACAAAATTTTTCAGAATCTGAAGTCCTTTTTCGCCTGATTTTTCCGGGTGAAACTGAAAAACCGTTATGTTGTCTTTTTCAATACATGAAGGAACTTTGATTCCGTAATCGCAAGTCGCTTTTATAACATTTTTGTCTTCCGGACAAATTACATAGGAATGAACAAAATAAAAATCTGAATGTTCAGGAACTTTTTCAAAAAAAGAAGAGCCACCGTTTGCAAATGTCAAATCGTTCCAGCCCATATGCGGACATTTCAGAGAACCGTCGATGTTTGTTCCCGATTCTTTCCACAATTCTTTAAAATGTCTGATTTTTCCAGGAATTAATCCAAGACATTCAGTGTTTCCTTCTTCTGAAAAATCGAAAATTATCTGCGCTCCAAGGCAAAAACCTGCAAGTTTGTTTCCGCTTTTTACAAAATCTTTCAGAAAAATGTCAAATCCAGTTTTTTTCAGTTGCTCCATTGCGTAGGCAGCATCACCGACCCCTGGAAAAATAATTTTGTCGCATTTTTCCAGAGCCGCCGGATTTTTTGAAAGCACAAATTCTGCGTTCAAAAATTTTAAGGCTCGCTCCACGCTTGTTATATTTCCTGCGTTGTAATCAATAATTCCAATCATACACATATTATAAAAATTCCAGGAATTTAATTCAATTAATCATAGAGTTTTCTTTTTGTAAAAATCCGCATTATTTTTACCGATAAAAAAATATGAAAATTTCGGAACTTTTGCCAATTTTAAAGCAAGTTTTTACAAATCCGTATGTAATCGGAACTGCGGTTGTTGTGATTTTTTTTATGAATTTCTGTTGTTTCGTCTGTAATTACAAAAAAAAGCCGCCAAAATCAAAGAAGAAAAAAATTGCAAAAACAGCGGCTGCTCCTGCAGCTCCTAGTGGACAGACTGAAACTGCTGAAAATTCTGCCCAATCTTCTGAATCAGAAGAAAAATCTTCCGCACAAAAATAAAAATTTTCAGTTTTATAAAACAAATCTGGCGAAGAAATTTATTTTTCAGTTTTTTATTTTTTCGCCGGATTTTAAGTCTTCCTTTCCATGGCCATTTGCAGATTTCAATCCTTCGTTTTGATAAAAGCGCCTCCAGCACCGCACAAAAACTTTCATGATTCCAAACATTCACTGCAGTAAAGGGGGTCGTAAGTCTGTTCATGTATCTTATGAAAAATTTCTCAAAACTTTCCCTTGTAAAATATTTTTCGCATAATTCTATCAGTCTAAAAGCAATCTCCTCATCATTCGGGATATTCCACGAAGGCATTTTCTTGTCAGAAAAATGCTGGTTTGAAATTCTATGAAAATCTGAAATTCTGCTTGTTATTTTTATTTTTGAGACGGACTTTCTAAAAAATCCCCTTGAATTCCTGAAAATCTCGGATTTTTTTCCAATTTCAGCTTCAATTTCTTTTGAACGGCAAATATCACATCCGCTGCAAACAGCCTGTTCTGCACCCAGCGCATCCAGCAAAACTTGCCGCCTGCAATTCCTCGTCTCCGCAAATTCCTTTAACGCCGCTTTTCTTGTTCCCGCAGGAAATTCCTCAAACTTAAAAGAATCTTCAAAATTCCACAAAAGAATCGCATTTGCAACACTTCCATCGCGTCCGCCACGGCCGGCTTCCTGAATATACGCTTCCGCAGTTTGAGGCGGATCTAAATGAACTACCGTATGAATGTCTTTCTTGTCAACGCCCATTCCATAAGCGCATGTCGCGCACAAAATAGCATCTTTCTGTCTGAAAAACCATTCCTCAATTTTAGTTTTTTCCTCGCGCTCCATTCCGGCGTGATAAAATTTTGCAGTTTCTGCTCCAAATGCTGTGTTCAGTTCCTGAGCCATATCTTCAGTCCGGTTTCGTGTTCCGCAAAAAATAATCATCGGGCGCGCTTCCGTTTTTGCAAGAACCAGAGCCGCAGTCTTTTTTGAGGCAACTTTTTTCACATAATAATGAATATTCGGGCGGTCGCTTTCACTTCGAACAATATGAGCCTCGCCATCAAAAAGAACATCGGAAATCCGCGCAAGAACTTCCGGAGAAGCCGTCGCCGTAAAAGCCGTTACCACCGGAACATCCAGTTTTTTTATGATTTTTCCAAGTTCAAGATACGCCGGCCTAAAAGAATCTCCCCATTCACTTACACAATGAGCCTCGTCAATCGCAATATGAGAAATTCCATAACTTTTCAGCTGTCCGGTCAATTTTTCATCCAAAAGAATTTCCGGATTCGCAATTATTATTTTCGCCCCTGTATCCAAAAGCCTGAAATTTTCCGCGCGCTCCTCATCACTCTGCCCGCCACGAAAAATCGCGGCCTTTATTCCACCAGCAATCATTCGCCGGTACTGATCGCTCATCAACGCAAGCAGCGGATAAATCACAAGAGTCGGCCCATCCATCAGAATCGCCGGAATCTGAAAACACAACGATTTTCCAGCTCCAGTCGGTAAAAGCACAATCTGTTTCCCGGCGCAATCCAAAAGTTCCTCTGCAGTTTCCTGATTTTTCGCCGCAAAATACGAATCCATAATATTCGCCACAACCAGCCTTTGCCACGGAAAAAGATATTTTATTCCAAAATTTTCCAGAGCCGCTAGCGTCGCCGGGTCATCACAAAAAAAATCATCCGCATCAAATTTTACCAGTTCGTCCATTTTATCCGCCAAATTTATATCGCAAAAAAAAATCAAAAACGGAAATGAACGCACATTTTTTTTCTTTTTTGGACGCAAATTTCTTCCGAAACGGGCTTTTCGGGGTTTCATTGCTGCGCAAAAAGCCTTCGGCTTTCCCCTCCAATCCCGCGTAAGATTCTCTTTCAACCTTTTGCCATTCCCGCCGATAATAAAATAAATCTGAGTTATTTATGCAATAAAATATCTGCGCTTCCAGTCAAAAGCCAAGATTTGGCTATTGTGAAGTGTTTTTTGGGAAGAATTATTTGCGCTTTTCTTACAGAAAATGCTCAATAATTCTTTTATGCCATTCGGCAAAATCCACTTCAAGGACGCCAAACTTGTCTTTTTCCTTCCGCTTAGATATTTTATTGCATATCTGAAATCAAAATTCGATTCCGAGGTGTTATGAAAAAATCATTTTTATTTATTCTTTTCTGTATTTTCACTTTTTCCGCTTTTTCGCAAACTGAAAATCAGAATTCAAAAATGTTAAAATTCAAATTCCATAAAAATGATAAAAGCCGGATTCTTTCAACTGTAAATGAGGATGTTTATTTAAATGGGATTTTGAACCATAAATCTGTCATTTTGAACCGGATTTCAAGTGAAGTTACAGATGTTTTGCCCGATGGCTCGGGAACTTGCAGCGCGATTTTTATGACTTCAGAAAGCGCAACAACCAGAAACGGCATTTTTGCGGAAAATTATACTTGGGGCGAAGAATACAAAAGCATTTTTACGCGCGATACAACCGGAAAATATTCAATCGATGACATTTATTTTATGCCTACAGTCCGCGATGTTCCGAAATTTCCAGATTATCCTGTAAAACCAGGCGACACTTGGCAAGCAGAAGGGCATGAAGCTCATGATATGCGCAGGACTTTCAATATTCAAAAACCTTTTAAAGTTCCTTTTGTTGCCGACTACGAATATCTTGGCGATACAACGGACGAAAACGGAAGGATTTTGAGCAAAATCAGCATTTTTTACAAACTTTATTTTGAAAGTCCTATGCAGAATCTGAACAATCAGAATTACGGAAATCTTCCGCATATCACAAAAGGTTATTCAAATCAGACTGTTTTTTGGGACAATGAACGAGGTTCAATCGATCATTATTCCGAGGAATTCCGCATTATGATAGAAACTTTTTTTGGCGACCAGATTCTTTTTACAGGAACGGCCCATGCGGAAGTTACTGATTTTGAGCGCGTAAACACAAAAGAAAACCGCGAGAAAATCTCAGAAACTCTGAATAATCTTGGCTTAAAAAATGTTGAGTTAAAAGAAAACGAAAAAGGGCTTACAATTTCAATTGAAAATATCCAGTTTTTGCCAGATTCTTCAGAACTGATTCCAGCTGAAAAAGAAAAACTGGCGCGCATTGCAGAAATTCTAAAAGGCTTTGAAAACGATCTTCTTATAACCGGGCATTGCGCAAACCGTGGAACTCTCCGCAACCAGCAGCTTATTTCCGAACAGCGCGCATCATCTGTTGCGCATTATCTTTCCGAGCTGAAAGTCCGGGAGCCAAAATGTATTTTCACGCAAGGCAAGGGCGCTTCCGAACCAGTCGCATCCAACGCAACAGAAGCCGGCCGCGCAAGAAACCGCCGCGTTGAAATAACAATCATGGATGAATAATTTTTTGCTCGGCTTGGTAATAAATCTAAATGTCGAGTTTTTTATTGAATCAATAAATTGAATGGGCGGGAAGAAAAAGAAAGCGGCAACCGAGCTATTCTGAGCGATAGCAAGCAATTTTTGAAAAAAAATTGCGCAGTCTGATACTTTGTACGCTCAGCATGGCGAATTGACGCGCTTTTTCTGGTAGCTCATTCAATTTTTTTACTAAATTAATAAAACTCGGCATTTAGCCGAAATTATTCAGCAACTGTGCTTGCCAGATTCAGCAGTGCGGATTTGTTTCCTGAAATATATTCCTCGCAGCGTTCCTGGCTCATCGGTTTTCCGAGTAAAAATCCCTGGATTATGTTGCAGTTGAATTTTTTCAGAAGTTCAAGCTGAGAATTCTGTTCAACGCCTTCTGCAATTGTTGTAAGCCCCATGTTTGAAACCATCGAGATTATTGAATTTGTAATGTTCGCCTGAATTCCGTTTTTCGATGTTATGTCATTTATAAAAGACTTGTCAATTTTTAAAGTGTCCAGCGGAAGCATCTGCAGATAACTCAAAGATGAATATCCTGTTCCAAAATCGTCAAGAGAAACCCTAAAGCCCATATCTTTCAGCATTTTCAATTTTGAGACAGCGTCATCCATATTGTCAATCATAATGCCTTCCGTAATTTCAATTTCAATGAAATTCGGATTCAAATCGTAAGTTATAAGAAGATTTTTCAGCTCATCAAGAATATCCGCTTGTTTTAGCTGAATAGGCGAAAGGTTTACAGAAATAACACCAGTAAAATTAAATTTTGTCTGCCATCTTTTTAGCGTTGAAAAAGCTGTGTTCAGAACCCAAGTGCCAATCGGCAAAATAAGTCCACATTCTTCTGCAAGCGGAATAAAAACTGAAGGAGGAATTTGCCCGAACTGTTCATCGTGCCACCGGATAAGCGCCTCAAAACCACGTAATTCTCCGGTTTTTACATCAAACTGAGGCTGGTAAGAAAGCGTAAAGCTGCTTGAAAGAACCGCCTGCGTCATCCTGTTTTGAATATTCAATTTTTGAATAAAAATTCTCTGCATATCAGGCTTAAAAAACTGGAACTGATTTTTTCCGTCTTTTTTTGCTGAATGCATCGCAATATCCGCAAAACGCAAAAGTTCTTCCTTATTGCAGGAATTGTCCGGGTAAACAGAAATTCCACCGGAAACATTTATTTCCTGAATCATAAACGCTTCAAGAATTGTGTCGGTGATGTTTCCGATTGAATCTGTTGAAATGGAATTCTGTATTACGGCAAGAAATTCATCTCCACCAAAACGATACGAGCTTATAATTCGTTTTGAAAACTGCTTAAGAATCTCTGCCGCCTTTTTTATGATTTCGTCGCCAGCCTGATGTCCCTTTGCGTCATTTATATTTTTTATGTTGTCAATATTTATAAGAAGAAGTCCGAGCTTGTTTCCATCAAATTCAGCACGTTCCAGCATATGCTGAAATTCCTCATCAAACTGATTTCTGTTCGGAAGTGAGGTCAGAGAATCTAGAAATGCTGTGTCCCTTAGTTTCTGCTCGTTGTTTTTCTTTTCAGTTATGTTTGAAAGATTCACAACAATCATTTTATCTTTTGTGCCGCGAATCTGGACTTCAAACCAGGAATTGCTGAGTTCAGAATAATAATCAATCGGAGAAACAAAAATTTCGTTCAAGGCTTTGTCGCCTAAGTCAATCCAAGGAACATTGTGGTTCAATAAATCTTTGAATTCTGAAAATTTGTGGCATTTTGAAATTTTTGGACTTACAGAGCTAAAAAAACTGTTATTTGCAAATACAAGCTCAAAATCAATAATCTTAGAACCGTCACGGATTGGTTTTGCAATCAGAATCGGTGAAGAAAATGCGTTTAAAATCGAAGAAAAATCCGGTTCATTCATAAAGCAATTTTAAGTGCAAAAATCCTATTTGTCAAAAAAAATAGCTGGAAATTTTTAATTTTCCAGCCATCAGGTAAATCTCAGAAAATTCTAGTTTGTTGAGATTCTAAGCGATTCCCACATTGAATAATATTTGTCCAGCCAGTCGCCAATATCATTCTTAAGTTCACATTTTTCCATGATTTCTGCCGGATACATTGGTTTTGTTGTCCGGTAATTTTCTGCCTCAAGGTTCACATAATCTGGAAATCTGAAAAAATCAAGGAATTTCGCATAATTTTCAGGAACATGAATAAAATTTATAAATTCTGAGGCAAGCTCAACATTTTTTGAGTCTTTAAGAATACACATGCTGTCCAGATAAGAAGGACCACCATCTTCTGGAATAAAAAAGTCGATTGTGCTTTCCCATTCTTCTTCTGGAATTTCACCGTAAATGCATTCCGCGTAACCTTGACAAAGCCACAAATCGCCACGCGCAAAATCTTTTCCAAAACCTTCGGCATCAAATTTTACAATATTAGGAAGCCATTTTGTTTTTATAAGATTAATTGCGGTTTCCAATTCCTGCTCATTTTTTGTACATACGCTATGATTCTGATATTTTAACGCATCGCCAATAACTTCACGGTAATCGTCCATCATGGAAGCGTGTCCTGCAAACTGCGGGTCGGCAAAAATATTCCATGTGCGCTCGTAATTTCCGCCAGGAACTTTTTTCTTGTTCACAGAAATTCCTGCGGCTCCAAAATAATATGGAACGGCGTAAACCATTTCTGGATCATAAGGAACTTTTTCAAGAATTTTTGGATTTATTTTATTTCGGTTTGAAAATTTTGACTGATCAATTGGCTGCAGCATTCCTTTTTTCAGCATGATTGAAACAAAATCCTGAGAAGGAACAACAATGTCAAAACTTTTTGCGCCACCATTTACAATTTTGTTGTACATTGTCTCATTTGAATCGTATTCTGTAACAACGACTTTGCAGTTGAATTCCTTTTCAAATGCGGCGACTACATCAGTTGGAGTGTAGTAAGTCCAGCTGTAAAGTTTTAAAACTTGCTTTTTTTCACAAGAAACAAGACCGAATGCAGCAGCAAAAACTATAGCGGCAGCAATAATTTTAGAAGTGATTTTCATAAATCAGCCCTCCAAAAATAAATAAAAAGTGAATATTTAAAGCTATCTTTTTGATAGCTTAATGACCTGCGGCAAAAGTTTTCAATCCTTTGCGCAGAGCAATTGCCATAAGACAAATAATGATTATAAGAACAAAACTCAATGCGTTTATAACAGGACTTACTCCATGTCTTATCATGTTGTAGACATAAATAGGCAAAGTCTCGACATTTCCGTTTACAAGCGATGTGATTACAAAATCTTCAATTGACATTGTAATGCTCATCATAAATCCGCTTAAAATTCCAGGAAGAATTGCCGGTACAATAACAAGCCAAAGAGTCTGGCTTTCAGAAGCGCCTAAATCGTGGCTTGCCTCAATAATTGAATAGTCAAATTCGTCAACCCGCGCGCTTACCATCAGATAAACAAAAGGAAGACAAAACGTTGTGTGCGCAATAATTATTGTCAAAAGTCCAAGATTCATGTGGATTCCGCTTAAAAAAATCAACAAAGAAACACCCATGATAACTTCCGGCAAAACCATCGGCAAAAAACTTACAGACTGAATGTAATTTTTTCCGAAAAATTTGTACCAGCTGATTCCAATTGCGGCCAGCGTTCCCAGAACTGTTGCCAAAAGAGCAGAAACAATCGCAACAATTGCGCTGTACAAAAGGCTCATCCAAAGCCGCCCGGAACTGAAAATCAATTCCTCATACCAGCGGAAAGAAACTCCTGTAAAATCCGTTCCTTTTGATTCATTGAATGAATAAAAAATTATCACAAACAAAGGAATAAAAAGAAACAGCAGGGAAATAAAAAGAACAGTCTTTGAAAAACTGAAAACTGGCGCGTGTTTCTTCCAGAACCGTTTTGCGTGTCTGTGGTTTTCCGATTTTGGATGACTTGCTTTTTCAAAAATAGATAAAATTACAGAAACTAAAAAATCCATAAAAATTTCCTTATTTAGATTTGCTGTCAGAAACACCAGTTTCTTCACGCGCAGTTGATTTTTTCAATTTTGCGTCCTGCCGCTCGCTTATAAGCATTGCAAGAATTGCAAGCATACTTACAACTGTAAGCAATACACTGAATGCGGATGCCAGCGGAAGATTTCGTGCCTTGTTGATTTGATCCATGATTATGTTTCCAAGCATATAGCTTTCTGTTGAGCCGATAAGCTGTGGAACTGTGTAGTTTCCAAAAATCGGAATAAATGTAAAAATTAGCGCACTGATAATTCCACTTTTTATTCCCGGAATAAGAATTTTTGTCATGGACTGAGGTTTTGTCGCGCCCAAATCCCGTGCCGCTTCTAGAAGAGAAAAATCAAACCTATCAACAGAAGTAAAAATCGGCAGAATCGCATAAGGCAGATACATATAAATGCTTACAAGAATTACAGCGCCTTTTGTGTACATAAATTTATGCGGAACAAAAACTGCTCCATCTTTTTTTATAAAATGCACAAAATCAAAGAAAACCTTGCATATTCCGTTCAAAAGCCCATCCTGACCAAGAATTGTCATCCATGCAAAAACACGGATGAGTGAATTTGTAAGGAAAGGAATTATCACAAGAATCAAAAGCAAAGTCTGATGTTTGCTTCTTGCAATTGCATATCCGCAGGGAAGAGCTATAAGAATTGAAATCAATGTTGAAATTACAGACATCCATAGCGTTCTAAGAAAAATAAACGCATACGCTTTGCTGAACATCCGTTTGTATGCTTCAAAACTGAATTCTGGAATTACTCCGCCAAACATATCTCTTTTCATGAATGAATAGCAAAGGATAATTGCAAGCGGAATTACAAAGAAAACTGAAAACCATGCGCCCATCGGCCAAGCGTAAGCCGGACCAGGATTTATTTTTCTTGCTTTTGCCTCGCGCGCTTTTTCCGCAAGACGAAGCAAAAATGGCTTTTTTTCGGCTGAATCAATTTTTTTTCCAGTCGGTGGTTGTTCTTCTTTTATTTCTTTCATGTTTCTGCCTTTATTTATTGATATTTTCAACAATATATCCGTCTTCCGCGGACCATGAAATATATACGGTATCCTTCCATTGAATTTCAGGACCGTCATCAAGGTAATTTGTGTGCTGCTTGAACACTTTTACAATAGTTCCATTTTCAAGACGGACATAGAATTTTGACTGAAAACCAGTGTAAATCGGCTCTTCTACAATTCCTTTGAAAACATTTATATCTTTTCGTCCGGCAAACGCAGGTTCTTCCAGTGTAATTCGTATTTTTTCCGGCCGTACAGTAAATGCGACTTTTTGTCCCTCGTCTGTGTGTTCAAAATCCGTAACAAGAATATTTTTGTCTTCCTCGCGTGTTGCGGCAGTTTCTCCTGTAAGCTGTGCCTGCATTCCAAGTGCCGGTGTGTTTAGCGTAACCATGTGTTCAATGTCCGGTTTTCCTGGAACCTTGTATTCCTCGCATTGAACAACCGTGCTTTCAAAAAGGTTTGTTTCTCCAATAAACTGAGCAACAAACTGAGTCGCAGGGCTTTCGTAAATCTCAAAAGGCGTTCCTACCTGAAGAACATTTCCTGCATTCATTACGGCAATTCTGTCGCTTACAGCAAGAGCCTCGCTCTGGTCATGTGTTACATAAATAAAAGTGATTCCGATTTTATCGTGAAGATTATCAAGATCAATCAGCAGGCTCGAACGCAATTTTGCATCAAGAGCGGAAAGCGGTTCATCTAAAAGAAGAACTTTTGGCTCGTTTATAAGCGCTCTGGCAATTGCAACGCGCTGCTTCTGTCCACCTGAAAGCTGATTTGGCTTTTTGTAGATGTGCTGGTCAAGCTGAACAAGATGAACATATTTTCTGACTTTTTCATCAATCACATCTTTTGGAACTTTTCGTAGTCTTAGCGGAAACGCAATATTGTCATAAACTGACATGTGCGGAAAAAGCGCATAAGTCTGAAATACCGTATTTGAATGGCGTTTATTCGCTGGAAGTCCGACAACATTTTTCTCATCAAAAAGAACTGCGCCTTCATCAGGAAATTCAAATCCGGCAATAATGCGCAGAAGGGTTGTCTTTCCACATCCTGAAGGACCTAGCAAAGAAAAGAATTCTCCTGGTTTTATTGTAAAATTTACGTCATTAAGCGCAACAAAATCTCCAAAGGTTTTGTTCACGTGATCAATTTTTACCTGACTGCCGTTCAAGTGCGTGTCCTCTGTTAAACATAATTTATTTTTGTTACAATGTAACTAATACATAGAATAGTCAATAATATTTTCCCAAATATTTTATATTTTTTGAAACTTTTTTTCAAAACTTGCAGAGTGCGGCATTCTGCATTATAGTTAAATATATTTTTTGAATGAGGTAATACGATGGTATCTCTTATTATTGGTCTTATTTTTATTGCTTTTACAGTTTTTTCTGTTCTTCCGAATATGCCGCTTAGCTGGGGCAGTGAAGTTATTCTTTTTCTAAAGGGATGCGCGCCTGTTGTTGCAGCGTTCCTTGGACTGATTCTTCTTTTTATCGGTGCCGCTGATATAAAAGACAAGAAAGAAGCTAAAAAGGAAGAAAAAGAAGCTCGTGCCAGATCAGAAGAAAACAAGGCATAATTCTATCTTTAACTATTGACTTGTAGATTTATTTTGTAGTACATTTAAATCCCCGTATATAGGAATGACGACTGCTCATCGTTGTTCTGCAGTTTATTTTGTCAGATGCAAAGACATTTAAACGGCGTAAAACTTTAAATATTAAGGTATATACATGAAAACTATTTTCGTAAATGAAAAAGCTCAGAAGCGCGACTGGTATATTATCGACGCTGCTGGCAAACCACTTGGACGCGTAGCTGCTAAAGCTGCTGCCATTGCTCGCGGTAAGAACAAGGCTACTTACACACCAAATCAGGAAATGGGTGATTATGTTGTAATCATCAATGCTGACAAAGTTGCTGTAACTGGCGGTAAAGAAACAAAAAAGATTTACTACAAATATACAACTGGTTTTGTAGGAAGTCTTCGCGCTCATACATTTGAAAAATTGATTGAAAAACATCCAGAAGAACCAATTACTCTTGCAGTAAAAGGTATGCTTCCTGGCGGACGTCTTGGACGTGTTCTTCTTTCAAACGTAAAAGTTTACGCTGGTACAGAACACCCACATACAGCTCAGAACCCAAAGGTTATTGAACTTTAATTAGGAGTCTAAGATGGTAAAAAACATTGCTATTGGAACAGGTAGAAGAAAAACAGCTGTAGCACGTGTGTTTGTACGTGATGGCTCAGGAAAAATTGTTGTAAATGGAAAAGATGTAAAAGAATATTTTGTTACAGAAGAACAGGTAAAAGTTGTTCAGCAGCCATTGCTTGTAACTTCAAGTGACAGCAAATATGATGTTCTTATCAATGTGTTTGGTGGCGGATTGAACGGACAGGCTGCAGCTTGTCTTCATGGTCTTGCACGCGCTTTGACACAGCTTGATCCAGACAACAGAACTTCTTTGAAGGCTAATGGATTCCTTACTCGCGATTCACGTATGGTTGAACGCAAGAAGTACGGACAGAAGGGCGCTCGCCGACGCTTCCAGTTCTCTAAACGCTAGGGCGTTTTTTACGTTAGTTTCCGTTTTACGATAACGCGTTTATTTTACAGGAAAGTTTGTTGATAGTGCTTTCAAAAGAGCAAGTTTCGGCAGAAGTTATGAAAATATCTTCTGATTCGGGACTTGCTTTTTTTATTCGGAATTTTTATCTCAAAATTGTAAAACCTGAATCTATTTTTGAAAATGCAGAGTTTTTGGATGAGGAAGAGCAGGATATTGTTGATGCAGGACTTGCGTTTGCGGCAGAATCAAAAGCTGTTGAATATCTTTCGCGTTCTGAGCAGAGTCGCTTTGGACTTGCAAAAAAACTCGGCAATAAAAACTATGAAAGAAAATCAATAGAAATGGCGTTGGATTATCTTGAATTCAAAAATTATCTTTCGGATGAACGTTTTGCCCGCGCTTGGCTTAATTCAAGGCGTATAAATCATTCTGAGGGACGTACGAAACTTGCGGCTGAACTTGCTTCCCGCGGAATAAGCAAGGAAATTTCAAGGATTGCGCTGGATGATTTTTTTTCAGAAAATCCGGAAATTGAACTTTGCAAAAGGGATTTTTCAAAAATTTCAAAAAGTTGCGCAGATTCTGAAAAAATAATCCGCAGACTTGTTGTCCACGGATTCTCATATTCAATGATAAAAAAAGTGATGTCTGGCGATTGCGATTAAGTTGTTATTCTGTATAAAGATATGCCGGATATTTTATTGTTGCTTCCTGAATCATTCCGCTAAAGGTTTTTGCGGCTGGAACTGCAGAAAAAACTTTTCCTAGCAGAACGTCGTAAAGATTTGCGGCTTTTTCATATTTAAAGTCAACAATCTGATATTCTTTTCCATCGAATTCTGCTTCTGACATATTTTTCAGCATATTTTCCCAGGAATCAACTGCATCAATTAAACCGTTTTTTAAAGCCTGGGATGCGGTATAAATTCTTCCATCTGCAAGAACTTTTACATCATTTATAGGAATGTTTCGGCTCATTGCGACAATGCTTGTGAACTGCTCGTAACATTCATCAGAAATTGACTGCATTATTTTTCTTTGTTCTTCTGTAACAGGTTCGTTTGTGCTGAACATATTCTTGTTTTTTCCGGAATGTATTGTCTCTGATTTTATGCCGAGCTTTTCAAAAAGTCCGGTCATGTCGTAGGAGCTTCCTGTTATTACGCCAATTGAACCGGTTAAAGAATTTCTGTTTGCATAAATTTTTTTTGCGGCGCAGGAAATGTAATATCCGCCAGATGCCGCAAGTTTTCCTTGATAAACATAAACAGGTTTTCCAGTTGTCTTGTAGTCTTGGAGCGCAAGATACGCTTCATCAGCCTCGTAAACTGTTCCTCCTGGAGAGTCTATAAAAACTGCGATTCCCATATTTTTTTTGTCAGTTTTTAGTTTTTTTATAGTTTCCAGGAGCCATTTTTGGTTGTAGGTCTGATTCTCTTCCTGAATTACGCCATCTATATAAAGTGCCGCCACGTAATTTTTTGCCGGTTTTCTAAATACAAAAGTCTGATGTTCAGGTTTTGACTCCGCATTGTTTTTTGGGTAGAACAGCTTTAAAATTCCGCAGACAATTGCAAATGCGATTATGCAGATAAAAACAATAAGACCGATGTTCTGTTTTTTGTTTTTCATTTAGTCCTCTGTAAGATCTTCGGGTTTTAAACGTTTTGTTTCAATTGCTTCTGTAAGAAGTGCATGGTAAACATTTGTCATTGTCATAAGATAATATGGTTGAATCCAGAAAAATCCGATTCCTGCAGTTGCGGCTCCAAGAATGAACCATCCTAGAAAACTTAAGTCTGTCATAAAAATGTCCATTTTGTGTCCGCGTGTGATTTCAATGCTTATGCGCATTGCCTTGAATACAGAGATTTGCGGATATTCAAGTGCCACAAATTTTGTCATGCAGTAGGAATAATGTTTCACGATTCCAGGAATTATAAAAAGGCAGAACCATAAGAAAGTCCAGAGTGTTTCCCATAAACCGCAAAGGATTGCACGGCTGAATTTGCTGAAACCTTCAAGAAAATCTCCAAAAGTGATTTTTTCCGGTCCGCGCGACATTTTCAGGTGAAGATTAATCTGGGAATATACAATTATCATCACAATACAAAATTCAATGATAGAAAAGAAATTCACCAGAATTTCAGCTCTCTCACTTATGAATGATGATGAAGTTGCCACGCTGTAAAGTTCCGGAGCATTTATCAAAGCGCAGACTGCATAGTAAATAATTGCTGCAAGGACAGGAATTGTCCATCTCTTTTTTAATTGCACTAAGGCATATTTTTTATATTTTTTTCTATTAAACATAACTAAAATCTACTCCTGATAAATATTGCTGTCAAGAATGATTTTCAAGTTCTTTCAGCATCTCGCTGTAGTAACGGTTTTCAATGTTTTTTTCTGGAATTCCGCATTTTGAAAGAAGAATTTTCAGCTCGGACTGGATTTTTTCAACAGTTTCCGGGTCGTTTTTTGCGGAAAGAATTTCTATTTCAATAAAATCTCCTAGTTTTTGAACATTGCAAAGTTCAAGGTTTGCGTTTCCTTGCGCGGTTTTTGCCGAAAAAATCATGACTTCCTTGTGTTTTTTTAACACCGGCACAAAACCTATGTCATCAAAAAGAATTTCCACAGCCTCGGCATTTGAAATTTCAGTTTCTTTTTCGTCATTTACTTCTATTGAAATTCCTTTTGAATCAGTTTTCAGCTCCTTTTTTTTGTAAGTAAGAAAATTTGAGGTTTTTGTTCTATTTTCCGTTTTTTCAGTCTGCCTTCGGATTCTTGCGGAAATATAATTTTTTCCGGCAGATTTTTTTTCAAGGTGAAAATATGTGTCATCTTTTGTTACAGTTTTTTCGTATTTTGCAAATGAATTCAGGTTTTCAATAAGTTTTTCGCGGTTAAAAACGTGGGCTTTAAGTTCAATTTCTGTCATATTTTTTAGTATACAGGATTTTCAAAAAAAATGAATAAATGCTAATATTTTTGAATGAAGTTAATTTGCGCGCCTATGGCAACTTTGAGTCATCCGGCTTTCAGGATGTTGATAGAAAAATTCGGCGGTTGTGATGAATATTACACAGAGATGATAAATGCGCCTTCCTTGCTGAATAATGGTCAGTTTGAAAAATTTTATATAAATCCGGCGCCTGTTCCAGAAAAAATTGTATGGCAGCTTACGGGAAAATCCGCTGGTCCGATTATAGAGGCGGCTTCTGTTGTTGCGGCGTTGGGCGGAATCGGTGTTGACTTGAATATGGGTTGCTCTGCACCGGAAATTGTTAATAGCGGAGCTGGAATTGCCTGGATGCTTAAGCCTCGGACGGAAACTCTGGAGCTTGTGAAAGGCGTAAAAAAAGCGCTGGAAAAATACGAGGAAGAAACTGGAGTCCACAGAAGATTCAGTGTGAAATTCCGGCTTGGAGACGAGAATTTTACCGATGAAAGTTTTTTTTCATTTGCGGATATGCTTGTTGAAAACGGAGTTGAGCGGCTGACCCTTCATCCCCGGACAAAAAAAGAAAAGTATAGGGATTTGCCGCGCTGGGAATATGCGCAGAAACTCGCGGAACGATATTCCGGAAAAATTTCTGTTGTTGTGAACGGCGACATAAAAGATTCTGAGTCCGCGGAAAATGCGGAAAAAATCTGTCCCTTGTGCGATGGGCTTATGATTGGCAGAATGGCGGTTCAGAAACCTTGGATTTTTGCGGAGATTTCAAAAAATCTGAACGCTTCTGATTCAGAAAAAAAGCCGGTTGATTTGCTGCAATGCGCCCTGGATTTTATTGATTTTGTTGAAAAATTTCAGCCGCCGGAATTTTACAAAAGCCGCCTTCAACGTTTCTTCACTTATTTTTGTATGAATTTCTCTTTTGCGCATTACGCCCAGACTCAGATGCTGAATGCAAAAAATATTGAGGATTCCCGCGCAAGAATACGCGAATATTTTGAAAAAGTTCCGGAAGATCGTTTTAAATTCAGTGTGTAGGAAACATAAAACTTGACGATAAAATACGGCCTATGTTATTCTATAAGAACTGAAAATTTCAGTAATTTACATATTTAAAAAGGAAAAAAGACATGTCGTTTATTTCACTTCTTCAGGAAGCCGCTGGTGCAGCTCCAAGCGCTTCTAGCACAGCAGGATTGCTTTCTACAATCGTTCCATTTTTATTGATTATTGTAATCTTTTATTTTTTCTTGATTCGTCCTCAGAACAAGAAACAGAAAGAAACAGAAAAGATGATTGCCGCTCTTAAAAAAGGCGACAAAGTTGTAACAATTGGTGGAATCCACGGAGTTGTTTCTTCAACAAAAGAAAAGACTATCATTGTAAAAGTTGATGACAACTGCAAGATTGAATTCAGCCGTTCTGCAATTGCTGGTGTTGAGTCAGAAAAAACTGAAAAACCAGAAACAAAGAAAGACGAAAAAGAAGAGGCTTCTGTAGAAGCTGAAAAAAAATAAAAAAACGGGGTAAACAAGATGAATAAACGTGCGCGTTTAGTTATTCTTCTGGCTGTTTTAGCAATCTGTTATGCCTTCCTTTATCCATCGGTAAAATGGTATTGGGGTACTCCAAAAGAAGTTCAGGCTTTGGCTTTAGGTTCATTGGAAAATATCAGGGATTATGCTACAGCGCAGGGTGCACAGGATGTTAATGCAGTAAAAGAAGCTGCAAAAACAGATTTGAATGCAAAAATTGATGAAAAATATGCATGGCTTGAAAAAGCTGCTGCAAAAAAATATAAGGCTGCCAAGCAGAAAGTTCCGGCAGAAATGACAATTGGCGCAATTCTTGATGCATATTCAAACGAGGCGGAATTCCTTGAGGAATTTACAAGTCGTTACCGCGAGCAGATTCTTAAGGCAAAAAAGAATTATCAGAATTCTGTAAAACTTGGTCTTGACCTTTCTGGCGGTATGAACATTATTGTAAAAGCTGATCTTGATGCGGCTCTTGTGGCGCAGGAAGAGTCTGGTGTTGTTACAGATGCTGAGGCTTTCAAGAAAAACGCAATGGCAAACGCTATAGAAAATCTTTCAAGCCGAATTGACCGGTTTGGTCTTACAGAACCAGTTATCCGTCAGCAGGGTGAAGACAGAATCTATATTGAAATGCCAGGTGCAGCCGAAGCGGATTCAATCAACGCTCTTATCATGGGTAAGGGAATTTTGAATTTCCGTCTTGTTGATGATGATGCCACAAGCAAATTCCTTGCATATTATCAGCAGCATATAACAACAACGTTCAATGCTTCTGGCGAGCTTGTTGATCCTTCAATTATTCCTTCTGACTGCGAAATTATCGGTCATTATACGAAAGATGAGTACGGTCTTGATGAAAGAATCGGTTATCTTGTTGTAAAGAAAGAAGTTGCACTTGAAGGTGCTCACATAAAGAGTGCGGATATTGGTACTGACCAGTACACAAACCGTCCAGAGGTTGACTTTGTCCTTGATTCTGAAGGTGCTGAGATTTTTGCTAAATTTACAGCGGCAAATAAAGGTAAGAATCTTGCGATTGTAAGCGACAATAAAATCAAGTCTTACGCGCGGATAAATGACGCGATTACTGGTGGCCGTGTCGCAATCAGCGGATTTGGTCTTGAAGAGGCACAGAATCTTCAGAAAGTTCTTCAGTCTGCATGGTTGAATGTTCCGCTTTCTGTTGAATCTCAGCAGGTTATTGGTGCATCGCTTGGAGAACAGGCTATTGCCCAGGGAATCAAGGCGATTGCGGTTGGTCTTATTCTTATCATGATTTTTATGCTCATCTGGTACAAAGGTGCTGGTGTGAACGCAATTGTTGCCCAGATTTTGAACCTTTACATAATGTTCTCTGTTCTTTCTGCGTTTAATTTGACTTTGTCGCTTTCTTCTATTGCCGGTATGATTTTGACAATCGGTATGGCAGTTGATGCTAACGTAATCATTTTTGAACGAATCAAGGAAGAACTTATTGCAGGAAAGAGTCGTGTTGCGGCAATTTCCGCTGGTTTTGACAATGCTTTCTGGGCAATCATGGACTCTAACATAACAACATTCATTGCGGCAATCTTCCTTTCTCAGCTTGGAAGCGGTTCTATCCAGGGATTTGCTGTCAGCCTTGCGATTGGTGTTGTTTCTTCTGTATTCACAGCATTGTTTGTGTCTCGCTTGATGTTCGATTTTGAGACTGATGTCTTGAAGTCAACAAAGGTAAGCATCGGCTGGAGGATTAAATAATGGAAAAGAAAGTTATACATTTCAGTAAATTCTTTTTGCCGGCGGCAATAATCAGTTCTGTTATTATTATTTTTGGCGTTGTTGGTTTTGTTACACGCGGAATAAATCTGGGGATTGATTTTAAGCCAGGTTTTGTTGAGGAAGTAAGAATTGCTCCTGTTGCAGTTGAACTTACATATTCTGGTTCTGCAAAAGTTACAGCAGATCTTTCAAAAGACAGTTTTGATCTTATCATTACTGGTTCTGGCGCAGAAAATGAGACAAAGGTTTATCCTTACAGCGAATATGCCACTGTAAATGATATCGCAAAGGCGTTGAATGAAGTTGAAGATGTTTCTGCAGCAGTAAAAACTGAAGGAACTGAAGATTCTGCATTGCTTTTTGTGAACTCTGCGGTTTCTACACAGCTTACAAATTCTCCGCTTTTCTTGTATGCGGCTCAGAGAAATGTTTCTGTAGATGAAGTCCGTGAGGCACTTTCTGCTTTTGAAGGTTTTTCTGTAAAGGCTTTAGGTGGAAACAACGGTGCAAGTTATCAGGTTCGAATGCCTGAATCTTTTGGCGACAAATCTGGTTCTGAGCTTCAGAATGCTGTTCTTGAGGCACTTGACGCGAAATTTGGTGAAAACACTGTTACAATTGTAAAAACTGATTTTATCGGTTCAAGTTTTTCTAAGACTCTTGCAAGCAAATCTCTTATTCTTTTGATTGCGACTTTTGTTCTGATTTGGTTGTATGCGGCAATTCGTTTCCACTGGGATTTTGCGCTTGGTTCAATTATTGCTTTGATTCATGATGCGCTGATTATGATTACATTCATCGTTTGGACTCGCATGGAATTTACAGCAACTGTTCTGGCTGCAATTTTGACGATTGTCGGTTATTCCATCAACGCAACTGTTGTAATTCTTGACCGCGTTCGTTCAAACCTGCGCCTGGCAAAATTCAATAAATTCAATGATATTTTGGACAAATCGCTTTCTGACACTTTGGGACGTTCGATTATTACGACTGTAACAACTTTGTTTGCGGTAGTTTCTTTGTATCTGTACACAACAGGAAGCATTAAAGATTTTGCCCTTGCATTGATTGTCGGACTTTTGAGCGGTTGTTATTCTTCTATCTTTATTTCTAGCGGCTTTATTTCAATTTTAAGAAAGAACTGGAAGCCTGAATTTGGCGTTCATCATTCTTTGAAAACTGAAAAAGGTGTTCTGCAGATGGATGGAATTCAAATCTAACTTAAAGCTGATTTAATCTGAAATTTTTAAGACCTGGAATAATTTTCCGGGTCTTTTTTTTGTTTATTTTAAATGTTATAACTTTTATGATGAAAGTAATTCTTGCTGATGTGCTTGGCTATTGTATGGGCGTTCGCCGCGCGGTTGAAATGGCTGATGATTCTTTAAAAAATTGCGGCGCCAAAAAAGTGTATTCTTTTGGTCCATTGATTCATAATCGGATTGCGCTTGAAAATCTTGCGAAAAAGGGACTTTCTGTTTTAAAAGAAGATAAAATTCCGGGTATTGAAAAGGGAAGTCTTGTTGTAATCCGTGCGCACGGAGTTCCGCCTGCGATTATGGAAAAACTTTCAGATTCTGGCTGCCAAATTCTGAATGCGACTTGCCCGAAAGTTATGGCGAGCCAGAAAAATGCTGAAAAATATGCAAAACTTGGATATACAGTGATTCTTGCCGGGGATTCTAACCATGGCGAGGTTGCAGGAATTTCTGGATATGCCGGAAAAAAATTTGTTCTTGTTCAAAACAAGGATGAGGCTGAAAAAATGCCGCCGCTTTCTGATGATGAGAACGCAGTTCTTTTGTGCCAGACAACTTTTAGCAAGGAAGAATTTTCGCAGATTGTGGAGAAACTTTCAAAAAAAATAAAAAATCTTAAGGTTTTGAATACGATTTGTTCGGCAACGAAGGAACGTCAGGATGCGTTGAAAAGGCTTTGTCCGAAAGTTGACGGAATTCTTGTGGTTGGTGGAAAAAATTCTGCGAACACAAAGCGGCTTTTGCAGATTGCTGGGGAAAATTGCGGAAAAGCGGTTCTTATTGAAACCGCTGAGGAAATTCCGGAGGATTTTTTTGCGCTGGATTCTGTGGGAATAACTGCCGGCGCGAGCACGCCGAATTCTGTGATTAAAAAAGTTGTGGCCGCGCTAGAAAAATAGCGGGGCGTTGTGGGGTGTCCCCGCACGGTGGGTAGACGAAAAAGTTGAGCATTGCGAAACATTTTGAGGCGCAGGGCGGTTGTCCGCCCTTTTTTAGTGTGAATGGAGTTGTCTGCCTGTAAAAAACATTTGTTGAAAGATACTTCTTATTGATATATAATAAAAGTTATGACACGATGTTTTGCTATGTTGAAGCCTGGCGTGCTTAATCGCCGTATTGTTGGACAAGTTATCAGCCGTCTTGAAGGCAAAGGTTTGAAGCTTGTTGGTTTAAAAATGATGCAGATTAGCGAAGAGCTTGCGCATAAACATTACGCGGAGCACAAAGATAAGCCGTTTTTTAATGATTTGTGCAGTTACATAACTTCTGCGCCGGTTGTTGCTATGGTTTGGCAGGGTGATGATTGTGTTACTCTTGTTAGAAAAGTAGTTGGGGCGACAAAACCGTCTGAAGCGGCACCAGGAACAATCCGTGGAGATTTTTGTGCTCATACAAATTACAATGTGATTCATGCTTCTGACTCTGATGAGAGTGCTAACCGCGAAATCGGGCTTTTCTTTAACGAAAATGAGATTTTTGACTGGAAAGATAATCTTTCTGAATGGATTTAAATTGCGGTTTTCTGCGGACTTGAAGTTCACGGAATAAAAAATAAATTGAATAAATCGGAAGAATATAATTAAGAAGGTTTTTAATATGCAATCAAAATCAATTGGAGTTCTTGGTGGCGGTGCCTGGGGAACTGGTCTGGCTCAAGCTTTGGCGAACGGCGGACATAAGGTTCAGATGTGGGCGCTTGAACCGGAAGTAAAGGATTCTGTAAATAACGAACATGAAAACAAAAGATATTTGCCAGGATATAAACTTTCTCCAAATCTTACAGTTTCAAACGATATTATTGAGGTTGCGACTGACAAGGAATTTTTGATTGTTGCTTCGCCTTCTTTGTATCTTGCGAGCACAATCCGTAAGATTACCAGCGTTCCGAATGTTGCTGATGGAACAACTATTTTTGCGGCTCTTACGAAAGGTTTTGTTCCTGGGCGCGATGGTCCTAAGCTTGTCCTTGAAACGATTGAAAATACATTGCCTGGAATTTATAAGGGAAATACTGTTTATGTTGCAGGTCCTTCCCATGCGGAAGAAGTTGTAATGGGAAAAATTACTGGTCTTGTTGCGGCTTCTGAAAATCCAAAGAATTCTATCCGTGTACGCGAGCTTTTGCGTGTTCCTGGAATTTTGTGCTATTCAAGTTTTGATGTTATCGGTGTTCAGATTTGTTCTGCGGCAAAAAATGTTGTTGCGGTTGTTTACGGTGCTTTGGATGCGGTGGCACAACATTCTCAGATTTTTGGTGACAATACAGAATCCTTGCTTTTGGCTGCCGGTTTGAACGAAATTCAGACTTTAGGAATGGCGATGGGTGCAACTCATTCGGAGACATTTACTTCTATTGCCGGTGTTGGTGACCTTGATGTAACATGCAAAAGTAAATACGGAAGAAACAGGCGTTTCGGACAGGATCTTATCAATACAGATATGCTTGATAAATTCAAGGATTTGGATGATTTGATTGCAAATATCTCAAAAGTTGGTTACTTGCCTGAAGGTGCTGTCGCCTGCAAATATATTCACGAGATTGCGCAGAAAAAAGGATTGAAGCTTACAATCTGTGATGGACTTTATAGAATTTTGAACAAAGAAATACGACCATTGGAATTTCTTGATGAACTTTTAAATTTTGGAAAAAGTATAAATGCTTGAGAAAATAACAGACACATTCAGTAGCATTGTCCGCACCATAAGCGGAAAATCTACTATTACAGAAAAAAATATTGAAGATTCTGTTGAACAGATAAAAATGGCTTTGCTTGAAGCCGATGTTAATCTTAGAGTTGTTCGACGCTTTGTAAATTCAACAATTGAAGAGGCTAAAGGTGAGAAGGTTTTAAAGGCCGTTGACCCGGGACAGCAGTTTGTAAAAATTATTTATGACAAAATTGTTGCCATGCTCGGCGATGAAACCAAAAAAGAACTTTCTCTCCGAGGACCGGATGTTACAAGTGTTGTTTTAATGCTTGGTCTTCAGGGTGCCGGTAAGACAACTGCCGCTCACAAATTGGCGTATAGGTTGAAGAAACAGGGGCGCCGACCTTTGCTTGCGGCTTGCGATTTGGTTCGTCCGGCTGCGGTTGAACAGCTTTCTGTCCTTGGTGAGAAAATTGGTGTTCCTGTGTTTAAGGAAAATTCAAAGGACGCTGTAAAAAATGCCGAGGAAGCACTTAATTTTGCAAAAAAGAACCAGTATGACACATTGATTATTGATACTGCCGGTCGGCTTCAGATTGATGAAGATATGATGGAGGAACTTTCTAAAATAAAGAAGGCTGTTTCTCCTGATGAAATTCTTCTTGTTGCCGATGCGATGACTGGTCAGAATGCTGTTGATATTGCAAAGACATTTGATGAGCAGCTTGGGCTTACGGGAGTAATTCTTACAAAGTTTGATTCTGATGCCCGTGGTGGTGCGGCACTTTCTTTAAAGACAATTACTGGAAAACCGATTTTATTTATTGGTACTGGTGAAAAGACAGATGATTTTGAACCTTTCCATCCGGAACGAATTGCAAGCCGAATTCTTGGAATGGGCGATGTTGTTTCGCTTGTGGAAAAAGCGCAGGAAACTGTTGATGCCCAGGAAGCTGAACGTCTGCAGAAGCGCATGATGAAAAATGAATTCACTCTTGATGATATGCTTTCGCAGTTTCAGCAGGTGAAAAAAATGGGTTCAATGCAATCTTTGCTGGATATGATTCCTGGAATGGCAAACCAAAATGTTGATTTGAGCGGAATGAAAAAGCAGGAAGCGATTATTCAGTCTATGACAAAAAAAGAACGCGCAAATCATCTGATTATCGGACCTAGCCGCAGAAAAAGAATTGCTGCTGGTTCAGGAACGAGCGTTGCGGATGTGAATAAACTTTTAAAGCAGTTTGAAAAAACAAAGCTTACAATGAAAAAACTTACCCGCAATAAAGGAATGCAAAGCCGTATGATGAGCCAGTTAGGAATGGATCAAAATGCGCTTGCTGGAATGGATATGTCTAAACTTCAGGATTTGGCAAAACGCTTCGGAAGATAATGCAAGAAGATAATGCGATTGCTTGAATACTTGAGTTTTTTGCTAGAAAGATAAAAGCGTAGGGGGATTTACAATTTGTGAAGACTTTGTGCGATTAGACTAATTAAAGTGCGGAGCACCCGAGTTCTTACAAGCGAAGCGCGAGCACAACCGTCTGGAGCAAATTGGAAATCCCCCGAAAGCGTTTTTTTTACAGGTAATAAAAAAACTCAAGTGTTCAGCGGATTAATTTACTATTATTACAGAAGTTGTTCTGCCGTCTGCGGTGTATGCGCGGTTCGGGTTTGTTTTGTCCACAATTGCGTTCATTCCTAAATAATAATTGTAGTAATATTTTCCGGTTGGAAGCGGCAAATTCAGTTCATAAAAGCCCGGTTTTGTCTCTTTTAGTTCATAAATCCAACTGTCCCAGTTTGTAAAAGTTCCGCTTAATCGTACTGTTTGGCCAGGTTCACCATTGTATATGAATTTTGTTCCGCTTTCCTTTGTTACATTTGTAATCTCAGGTTTTGTTTCTTTTATATCTATTTTTGAAATTGTAATCCCGCTTTCATTGTCGTAATAATTGTTGCTGTTGTTCGGGTCAAAAGTCCAAAGTCCGTCTATAACCAATCTGTATGAAATTTCTTTTAAAAATGCAGGGCGTTCAAGAATGTAAAACATCACAGAATTTGTGACATTTCCTTCTGCGTCGCGGTTTTTATGAAGCATAAATGGATGAATCGTCTGGTAATTCTCAAAATCAAAAGCGATTCCTATGAATCTAGGGCCGCTTTTTTCTGTAAAGACAATATAATTTTCTGTTATAACCGGTTCTTGTGGCGTTTCAAGCTTTGCGACAATATTATTGTATTCGTATAAATCTTTTTCAGGCAAAACTGAAGCGTCTTCTGCATAGGCAAAAAATGAAATCAGCATAAAACCTGCTGTGATTAATGCAAAAAATCTTTTCATACTAGAAATATCGGAGAAATGTTAGCTCTGTTTAAGTGAAAAATCTGATTTTATGATAAAATATTCTATAAAGTGGTGTGATTACATTTCCGTAAATAAAAATAAGTGGGTTTCCATTTTTTAATTTTGCACTGTTCTAAAAAGTGCTAATGGAGTAAAATTATAAAGATATGCCTGGTTTAAGTCAGCTAAAAAAATTCAATGCAGATATTCTTTCTCTTGGTAATGAACCGGCATTGCGAGCTTCCCGTGGTGAAAAACCTGTTACAGTTCCTATTCCAAAAGGTTTGAAAGATGTTAATGATTCTGATGATTTTTTGATGGGAATGCCTGAACCAGTTGAAAATGTTGCTTCTGAAAATCAGCCAGAAAATGTGCCGGAAGATTTTTCGGATATTATGGGAACTGAAAATTCTTCTGCGGAACAAAAAAACGCTGATTCAGGCGCTGCACCGCAGATAAATCTTTCTGTTCCTGATATTTCTACAATCGCTTCTGGCGACAACAATGATTCTGTTCCAGATCTTTCTATGTTTGACGAGCCGGTTCAGCAATCTGCGCCTGAGGAACCAAAAGAGGCAGAACCTGAAAAAGAACCTGAAATTGCAGATCTTAGCCTAGAAGATCTTTTGGGCGGTGAAGGTTTTGATGGAACTCAGGGAAAAGATGATTCAGCTTTGACTGAAAATGAAAATCCTGATGATGACCTGGAGACTCTTCAGGAAGTTGAAAATATTTCTGAGGCAGAACCTATTTCAGAACCAAAATTGCAAGATGAGCCGAAAACAGATTCCGAAAACGAAAATTCTTCTGCCGAAAAAGAAAAATCTGTTGATGAGCTGATTGCCCAGGCGAGCGGAAAAGCTGAAGAAAACAACGAGCAGGAAAAATCTGAAGAACCTGAAGATTTGAATGTTGAGGAAAATTTTAAGAATTCGGATTTTCAGGATATTGCTGACCTTGATATTGATTCCCCGGATTTTTCGGCGGAACCTGAAAGTGCAGAAAATACAGAAATCAATGAGAAAACGGAAGAACCAGAACCTCAGACTGAAACTGAAAATAAAAATGACGAATCTTTTGATGATTTTGACTTGCCGGATGTAGATTTTTCTGTGCCGGAAATGAACGAGGAATCTTCCGACAAAAAAAGCGAAAATCCGGAAAAAGAACAAGAGGAACAAAATTCGCAAAATCCGCCGGAAAGTGTTTCGGATGCAGAAAAACTTGCTGATAATTTTGGCTCTGATTTTGATTTTTCATTCCCTGAAAACGATGAGGATTCAAATTTTTCTGCACCAGAATCAGATAATAAAGATTTTGATTTTGATGGAAACGCGATTGATATGGGAGAAGGACTTCCGGATTCAATTACGGAAAATGATTCTGCACCAAAAACAGATGGAAACGAAAATTCAGAGAAAAAAACTTCTTCCGCTGAGCCTGAGCAGAATAATGAAAAAAAGCCACAGGAAACGGAACAAGCGACTTCCAGTGATGAAGATTTTTCTGAAAGCGATGATTTTCCTTCAGATTTCAATTTTGATTTGAATGACACAGATTCTGACCCGGAAAATTCCGATGATGGTTTTCAAGAAAAAGCCCCGACTGAAACATTTGACACTTCTGAGATGGAAGGCCTTGATTTTGGAATTCCAGATACAGACAGCGCCTTGGAAAAAGGAAATTTTGAGCTTGGCAATTCTGGTGATTTTTCTTCTGAGAGCAGTGATTTTGAAATTCCTGGTTTTTCGGATGTCCAGACTGTTGATGTAAATAAAAACGGCAAATTCAAGGTTTCCAGTGCGGAAAAAGCTCAGAAAGAGTCGGAAGGCGATCTTCCGCCGAACACTTTGTCTGACGAACAATACAAGAAATTTCTGAAGAATCTTTCATCTTATCCTCTGAATGTCCGTATGGCGGTTGAGGAGCTTATTGTAAAAAATGAATTTACAGATGAAGCTGAATTTGAAATCATTCAGAAAGTCTTAAAGAAAGTTTCCGCGCGGCAGCTTGCTTCTGAACTTGAAAAAATGCTCGACATCGCGATTCCTGTTCCTCGCGATTTTGAACGTAGGACTGCTGAAGAATATGAGGCGTACAAATCGTCTTTTCAGTATCAGCTTAGCAATAAAATTATTCCTGGAGCAATTATTTCTCTTGCGGCTCTTATTGTGTGCTTCTTTATGTTCCAGTTTACAAAATATTTTATTTATCGTCCGGCGCGCGCATCATCTTTGTATAGCCAGGGTTACAAATTGCTTGAATCTGAAAATTTCCCACAGTCAGAGACAAAATTTTCAGAAGCGACAAAATATCAGCTGATAAAAAAATGGTTTTTTAAGTACGCACATGGTTACAAAGACCACAAGCAGTTTATCCGTGCGGAGCAGATGTACAAAAATATTCTTTATTGCTTTAATTTTGATAAAACTGCCGGGCTTGAATATGCTGAAATGGAATCAAAAGATCTTGCGAATTATGAAAAGGCCGAAGAAATTCTTTTGCGCGATGTTCTTGATCATCATATAAACGATGCCGATGGAATTTTAATGCTTGGTGACAATTATCTTGATTGGGCAGATGAAAAAAATCCTGAAAAATATGACGAAGCTTTAAAACGTTATGCAGAGCTGGTTCAGCTTTATGGTCCAACAGATAAATATATGGCGCGCATGATGCGTTATTACATTCGTACTGACAATTTGAAGGAAGTTTTGAATTTAAAGGAAAGATTCTTTCCGCGGCCAAAATCTCTTGAACCTCAGGACTGGACGGAACTCAGCGGATATTGTCTGGATAAACTTTACGGTTCTCTTTCTCCATCGGATGAATATTTGCGTACAAAAATTGAAGATGTGAAAAAAATGCTTGTGCGTGCGGTTCAGGCTGATGGCTCAAATCCTGTCGCTTATTATAATCTTGGCCGTTATTACATAAATACAAATAATTCTGAAAATGCTGAAAAAACTTTGCAGCAGTCAATTTCTTTTTTTGACAAGTCGAATGTTGTTAAAAAGAAGGATTATTACAAAAATATTGATTCTTACCGTCTTTTGGGCGAAATTTATACAGGCGAAAAAGAATATTTAAAGGCGATGGAATCTTTTACAGACGGAATTACGCTTTTTACAAACGCAAATGTTTCCAGCGGACTTGAAGGCAACAGCAAAATCGGAAATCTTTATGCCGACATGGGCGATATTGAATATTTTATTTCTGGAAATTACGATAACGCGCTGCAAAACTATCAGGATGCGGTGAATGCAGATTATGATAATGGAAAAATCCGCTATAAAATCGGATATATCCAGTATTCAAAGAAGAATTATTCTGAAGCGGTCGGTTCTTTTATGAAAACTGCGGAAGATTTTGCAGATGATCAGAGTCTTTTGCTTGCGATGGGAAATACGCTTTCCTTGCGGAATGATAATTTTGCGGCGGAAGGATATTACGAGCGTCTTCTTGATCAGATTGACAGTTACCGTGAACAGCACGGTGTTCTTTTTCCGCAGTCCAGAAAAGATGAAAATGAAATTGTTGAGACATATTTAAAGGCTTCCAATAATTTGGGAGTAACTCTGTACCGGCTTGCAAAACGAACAGGAAGCAGCGCGATGAACGCAAAATCAATGGTAAAACTTCAGGAATCAATGCGCGCCTGGGATGCTTTGACAAGAAACCAGAAAACTATGGTTCGGCTTGGCGGCAGCAATCTTGCTGAGCAGAATTTAAAATATGTTACAAATCCGATGCCGGATTATGAGCCTGCAATTTACACAGAATTGCCGCGGACATTGACTGTTGAAAAAGGATTGAGCCAATGAACGACAATGATTTTCAGAAAGGAATTTTAATAAAGCAATATAGAATCAGTATTTTCAAGGAAGTCTTTAGAAAATCGATTCATTTGTGCAGCGCATTTGTTCCGACTCTGCTGACTTTTGCATACAAACCGGTTCTTGCGCTTTTGTTTGCTGCATTGATTTTTTATTCGTTTACAGAATTTGTAAGATTGAAGGGAATAAATGTTCCTGTTGTTTCAAGAATTACTTCAATTGCGGCAAGAAAACGCGATGAAAACAAATTTGTGCTTGGTCCTGTAACTTTGGTTGTTGGAATTATTGCCGCCGCGCTCTTGTGGAAGCCAGCTGCTGCCAGAATTGGAATTTACGCACTTGCATTTGGAGATGGACTTGCAAGTCTTGTTGGAAAACTTATCGGGCGAATCCATATTCCATTCACAAAAGGAAAAACTGCCGCCGGAAGTCTTGCGTGTTTTTATGCGGTTTTTATTTCTTCATTCTGCGTTGGAAAAAATGCGCTGGTTTCGTTGATTCTTGCGTTTGTCGCAATGATTGTAGAAATAATTCCTATGACAGATTTTGACAACATTGTGATTCCGATTGTAATTGGCGGACTTGCGCAATATCTTCTTTTTTAGTTTGTTAATTCCAAAGATATTGGCTGTGCAGTGCCCTTAAGTAATTGTATGTTCCAACAAAAAGCGGAACAGTTCCCAAAATTGTTGTAAGAATGCTGTAGGATTGAATCATTATAAAATATCCGATAATCAGAAAAATAAAGCTTACAAAAAGTTTTGAGTTGCTGTGCGTAAGGATTTTTTTTATAAGCTGAGAAATTATTGCCACAATAAAAACAATCATCAGCATAAAATAAATCATTTTCCCGAATCCGATTCTTAAAGCTCCAATCGGAAGAACAAGATTTGTATTTACCGGAACAAGTTTTGCAATAAAAAGTGAGAAAACAATAATTCCAATCAATGTCTGTTCAGTGTATTGCCGGCTTTCAGAATTGCTGTAAATTACGGAAAACAATAGACTTAACGGAGCGACAGTTCTTCCCAAAATCAAGGTGTTTGTTACAAAAATTTCAAGTGCGTTCGCGTTTTCCCATAAATTTAAAAATGGAGTTATTAGCCGGTGATGTTCCATAAAAACCGCAAAAAGAAACATGACAAAATATATTATTTCAGTTGACTGGGTTTTTTCAAATTCAACATTGATGAATACAAGAAACGCAAAATCATATATTAATAGAAGAAAAATGCTTGCGACAATCGCGTAAATATTACATTCAGTAAGAAAAAATCCTTTTGGATAAGATTCAGGAATGTTTGACGGCAAAGAAATTCCTGTTGTGTAAAGTTTTATTCCAAAAAAAATTCCATATCCTACAAGTGTAAGAAGAGAAATGAACATCAAGCAGCTAAAAATTATGTTTCTGGTTTTTATTTTCATCTGAAAAAATATTAACCTTTAAGCAAATATTAGTAAAGAGTTGCTTTTAATTACCGAAAATCAATATGTAGAGAATTTTAGAAATGTTGATTTTATAGCAGCTTTTCTTGGGGGAACTATGAAAAAGTTAATAGTTTGTGGGATGCTTGGAATTTTTACAGCGTTTGCTTCTTTTGCCGGCGATTCTGCGGTTCTTGTTGACAATGGTTTTTCTGCAGATGGAAATTATTATATTTTTGGTCAATACGGAAAAATTGACAAGAAATTTCAAGGCTGGGCTGAAATTTACACAGTTGATGTTTTAAAAAATGACTATGTTGACAATGAAGTTTACAAGGTAAAACCTTCTGCTGTGACATTTGATAAGACTGGAAAAGAAGTCTATGAATCGCTTGCGGGAAAAAATTATCTTTCAATAAAAAAATATAATTGCACACGAAATAGCCCGAATCAGATTTTGTATATCCGGGAAGAAGAAAAAAAATCTGGAACGGATAAAATTGAATTCAAAGATTTTATCCGTTCTGTAAGTGACGACCAGGCTTATTATCACGTTAATCTTGTGCCTTCTGTTAGCGGCGAAGGACTCAACGTAAAATCGTCTTTTTATATAAATCTTGAAAAACAGGATTCAAAAGGAAGTATTCTTGCGCGTCAGAGAATCGGAAATCCTGGAATTACAAGAAAAGGTGTAAAAAATTATAAAATTGAGCGGATTGTATGCGATAAAACCGGAAAAAATCTTGTTTTCATTGTTGAAAAAACAATGGAAGATAAAACTGGAATAAATATTCGCTATATGATTGAAACTGCAAGACTTAATGATGATTTTTTTACAAATCTTGCAGAACCTGAAAAATCTGAAGAAAATCTTGATTCAGATGAAGGCGTGAATGATTCTGTTGAAGTTTCTGATTCTTCAGAAAGCGCCGATCTTTACATTGATGCAAAATAATCTTTGAGGCGGCAAAACGCTGTCTAAATGATCTTTTTGTCATATTTTACCTCCATCCACTGGTTTCGTTGATTCCGGTGGATTTTTTTTGCAAAAAATTTGTGATTCATTTCCGTTTTTGATATTTTTTTGCGATAAATACTATGAAAAAGAATCTGTATAAAATCGGATTTTTTTTCTGGAGGTTTTATGTTCAAAAAAATAAAGGAAGTTCCGGGTTTTGTGTGGATTTTGCTGAAAACGCTTTTGATTTCTGGAATTGTGCTTGCTGTTTGCGGTCCTGTTTCGTGTAAAGCTACGGAGGAAGGAATTGTTCTTGTTGATGACAGTTATTCTTGTCCGAAAATTGAAGATTTTTATGTTACCGGGGAAAATTCTGCGCGGATTGTTTTTGACCAGAAAGTTGATTTAAAAGGCTTTAGTTTAAATCCGTTGGTTTCAGTTGAAAAAGTGAATGTGGAATGTTCGGAAAGTGAGGAAAGTTTGTGTCTTGTTGATGTGATTTTTTCTGAGAATTTACAGATTGGCGAAAAATATAGTTTTTATGGTGAAGTTTCTGATAGAATCGGAAATTCTTTGACTTTCAGTTTGCCGTTGCTGGGATTTAATGGAAGAATTCCTGATATTGAGATTACAGAAATTCATCCGAAATATGCAAGCGGAAGCAATTCTTCTGGAAAATATTATAAATGCGAATTTATTGAGCTAAGGATTTTGAGCGATGGAAATCTTTCGGGGCTGGAACTTTACAGTGCCTATGACGGAGCGGCGAAAAGTTTTGTTTTTCCTGCGCTGGAAGTTTTTCGTGGCGAGATTTTAATTGTTCATTTGCGGAAAAAAGATGATGCTGCCGTGAGCGAACTTGGAAGTGATTTGACTTTATCAAAGTCGAAGTATTCTAGCGACAAGGCGAGGGACTTGTGGGCGGAAAATGAAAATGCGCGGCTTGGCGATGAAATGGATGTGATTTTGCTTAGGAATTCTGGGAACGGCACGATTATTGACAGCGTTTGTTATGCTGAAGAATCTTCTGTAGATTGGAAATCTGATGAGATGAAAAATGCTGCAAAAATGGCTGTGGAATCAGGAAAGTGGAATGATTCTAGCATTGCGGGTGCGGTAAAATTAAACAAATTGACAGCCAGCAAGTCAATTGAGCGAATCGCAGAGGAATGTTCTGCCGAAAGCTGGCGGATGACTGCAACCAGCAAAGAAACTCCTGGAGAAGTGGCTTATTAAGCATGTATAATTTTTTTGAACAAAAACCTTCATTTTTATCTTCGATTTTGTGATATGGACTAGTTGGCTTTTCTGTGTTAAATTATTCGTTATGTGTGAATTATTAGCACCTGCGGGTAATATTGAATCATTGGACGCCGTTATTGGCGAAGGCGCTGACGCTGTATATCTTGGCTTAAAATCGTTTAATGCAAGACTTAGAACTTCTAATTTTGCCTGGAATCAGTTTGAGGCTGCTGTTGGAGCGGTTCATCGTCTTGGAAAAAAAGTTTATGTTACTGTAAATACCGTTTGTGAGGAAAAAGAAACTGAACGGCTTTACAGATTCTTGGCGTATCTCGACAGAATTCATCCCGACGGTCTTATAGTTCAGGATTTGGGAATTGTTCGTATGTGCCAGGAATTTTTTCCGAATCTGGAACTTCATGCTTCAACCCAGATGAATGTAGAAAGCGCGGCTGCTGCGAATCTTTTGTATGAAGAAGGTTTGAAGCGCGTTGTTGTTGCCCGCGAGCTTGGTTTTGAAGAAATAAAATGTATAAAAGAACATACAAAAGCTGAAATTGAAATGTTTGTTCACGGTGCGCTCTGTGTAAGCGAATCTGGACTTTGTCTGTTTTCAAGTTTTTTGGGCGGAAAATCTGCAAACCGCGGAATGTGTGCCCAGGCTTGCCGCCGTTATTACACTGCGGAATATCCGGAAGGAATAAAGCAAGGGTATTATTTTTCTCCTTGTGATCTGCAGCTTATTGAACAGATTCCAGAACTTTGTGATTTGGGAATCAATTCGTTTAAGATTGAAGGACGCATGAAGAGCGCTGAATACGTTGGAAGTGTTGTTGCGGCTTATCGTTATGTGATTGACCATTACAAGGAAGACAGAAAAGGTGCTGTTGCAACTGGAAAACGAATGCTCGCCTCAGATTTTGCCCGCTCAAAGACAACTTATTGGTACGGATTTAAGGATGTAAAGGATGGCGTTGAGAATGCCGGTTCTAAGATTTTGAATCCAAATCAGGCCGGAGGAACTGGAATTTATCTGGGAACAGTTTCCCGCGTAAGAAAAGCTCCTGACGGTCTTATTGAGGAAGTGAAGAAAAATGCGGCTCCAGATGCAGATCCTTCAAGCCTTAAAATTCAGATGGCAATGCTTGCCGGTGGAAATTATGACCCTGATCCGGGGGATTCAATTCGCTTGCACAGCAAAGATGATTCTGGCAGAACGAGCCATAAAGTCCGCAGTGTTGAGATTGATGATGATGGACACCGCTGGATAGATATTCCTCTTAGCCACAGAATTGGAGACAGCGTTTATCTTCTGCAGATAAAATCGATGTCAAAACGCTATCCAAAAGTTTTGCCTGGCGATTTGAGCAAATTCAGAAAACAGCCGGCTGATGAAAAACTTCCGTTCCTTGATGTGACTCCAGTTGAGGGTAGGGAACTTTCTTATTTTCCTGAAGGAATTTATGTTCAGGTTTCCACAATTGATGATGTGTTCCTTGCCCAGTCTCTTCATCCGGTGCGGCTTATCATAGAATTTACCTGTGACACAAAATATGACTTGCTTACTGGAAAAACAGTTCTTCCGATTTCAAAAAAAGCGATTTATATTTCGCTTGACCCTTATTGTCCGGCTTCAAAAGAAGAGGAACTTCGTGCGGATTTAGAGAATCTTATTGAAAAAGGTTATACAAGTTTTGTTGTGAACAATATTGCCCAAATACAGATGCTAAAAGGAAAAAATGTCCATATAATCGCGGGACCTTATCTTTATACATTCAACAGGTGGGCAGTTTCTTTTTTTGAAAATCAGGATATTGGTGCTTTTGTTATGCCGTATGAAGATTCTAGAAAAAATCTTGAGGCAACTTTTGACCAAAATGTACGTGCAAGGGTTTTGGTTCCTGTTTTTGCTTATCCTGCACTTTTTAGAATTAGATTCAAACTTCCAGAAGATTACGGATTCACTTATTTTTCTGACAAAGAAGAAGGGATGTTCAAAGTTGTTTCTTCTGATGATGGCTCATTTGTAATGCCGGAATTGCCGTTCTCTTTGCTTGATAAGACAGAATTTCTTTCCCAGGCAGGATTCAAGAAAATTCTGGTGGATTTTTCAAAGACAAAACTTACAAAAGGGCAGATAAAGAATGTAAGCAGCTCATTGTTTAAAAAGCAGCCTTTCCCGGAAGTGAACCGCTTTAACTGGAAAGATGGTTTTTATAATCCTCAGCAGATTGAAGAATATAAAGCCAGCAACGAACGTGCTGCCGCCGCAAGATTGGCTCAAACAAAGGGAGGTAGTCGCAAGCCTAAAGCTCGTGGCGGAGTTGTCCGCGCTGGCAGGAAAAATCAAAACAGAAAATACTAGAAATTCACCTTTTATGTTCTAGCCTAAAAAGCTATTGCTTCTTCTGGAATCTGTTCCTGAATTTCATCAGAAACGGCAGCCTGATTCGCTTCTTTCATTGCTTCAAGTTTTTCTTCAGAAGTGCCTGCTGTTTCAGAAGAATTTTCTGTGATTTCAGAAGTAAGGCGTTTTTTAAATTCAACGTGTTCTGCAATAATTGAGATTCTGCTGGCGGTTTTGCCTTCGCTGTTTGTCCATCGGCTCTGCTTTAGCCGTCCAACAACTCTGATTCCTCTGCCTTTTTCACAATTTTTCTGGCAAGATTCAGCCATTTTCCCGAAAGTTTCAATGTTGAAGAAAGAAACTTCATTAACGCCTTCACCGTCCGTATTCTTGTAAAAACGATTTACCGCAACAGGAATGTTACAGATTTTGTGGCCATTCGCAGTTTCCTTGAATTCTGGTTCGCGAGTTACATTTCCTTCAATAATAAGAGAGTTTAGTTGATTCATAAAAATACCTCATTTTGAATGCAATTTGCTTTTTGCCGGCTATAAAAAGCGACGGTTTATTTTTGTCCGTCACTTATATATAGCAATTCTTTTTCAAAATAAGAAATGAATCACAAAAAAAATTGAAAATTATTTGATTATTTTTTATCCATTTGAAAGAAGCCTGAGCATATAAAGTTCAACGTAGATTGTAAGGGCTTCCTCTTCCTTGATTTTCTGCATATTAGGAGTTTTTACAAGACCTTCCGCAAGAGAACGCAATCTGTTTTCGTCAAATGTCTGTGCAGAAATTGTACGCATGATTTTCCGTGTGTAATCCCTAATCAGGCAATTTACATCCTCTGCAAGGCTGTTATGAGCCTCTTTTGTAATCATCTTGTTCCAGATTTTTCCGTATGAATCAAGTTCCCTGTCGATTGTTGAACCAGACGGAACAAGCTCTTCCGCGATATTTTTTGCGGCAGCCTGAATCGCTTCTTTTTTGTTCATGGATTTTGCAGGTTTCTGAAACTCTTCATCATCTGGAATGTCATCTGCGGTAAATTCTTTCTGGGCAATTTTATTTTGGGCAGGTTTACGTTTTTTCTTTGAAAAAAGACTTGCGAGCCACGAGATAACCGGAATTGTGTACCAGAACGGAAGCATCATTTTTGCATTTGCAAGAATTGTCGTGTTTTTCAGCATAAGAAGTTCCGAATATGAAACCAGTTTTCCGCCCGAAAAAATATGGAATGTCGGTTCAGAAGAATTATGGTCACTTTCATAGTTGAGCATTGTAAGAAAATTTGCGTTCAGCAAAGCGTACAGAACAGGAGAAAGGTCGTGGATTTCTTTTTTCAGGCAGTTTTCAAAATCTTTTTCGCTGCGCATTTCCGGTAGTTTCTCGTAGTTGCTGAGAATTTTAAACCATTTGTCTGTAAGATGTTTTTCAATCGTGTCGTGGGCTTCGTTTGCAAGTCTGATTACAAGCGGAAAAACTTTTGTTTTATAGATGAAATATCGCGCTCCAGTTTCAATTTTGAACACAAGAACCTGCGGAAGCTCGTTATTTTCACATTCAGTTGTGATTTTCTGAAGAAATTCCTTTAAATCTTCTTCGTCGTATTGTCCGTAAAGCAGAGCGCCTTTTGAATCTTTAAGTTTTAAAATGCTTTCCATTGAAAAGAAATACGGCGGACGCGCAAGAGCGGCTCTAAGTTCGTTCAACGCATTTTCCTTGTTCTGCTGTTTTGAGGCTTTTTCCTTTAAAGTCATCATCCAGACTTCAGAAACCGCGACCGCCTGCAGGACATTTGTGTCTTCTGTTGTGCGGTCTTTTATTTTTTCAAAATCAAGGCGGATAAAATAGCAGAGTTGATTCCAAAAATAGAACGCATCGCCTGAAAAATCAAAAGTCTGGTCAGAAGTGTCCGGGTGCTGAAGAAATTTTGTAAAAAACGCCTGCGCGGCAATTTCTTTGCTTGGATTCGCAACACGCACTTTTTTCTGGAAGTAATCGTGATATTCATCTTTTTTGAGCATATTGCGGATTTTAGCCATTGCGTCACGAGTAACAAAATTTATTGGAACACATTCAGGAACAAGAAGAGAAGGAATATCGCGCGGCATAAGAATGCAGAAAAGCTTTGGAGATTTTGTGTTCTGCTTTACCTGCCATTCTTCTACAGCATCTTCAAGTGATTTTTTTTCAAGTGCCTCTGCTGGAAGTTGCTTCGGAAGGTCATTTACGCATGGAAAAGGAATCTGCGGATTTGATAAAATTTCCTTGTATTTATTTGCATAATAAATTGAATATGCCGTTATGCAGGCAATTGTGATTTTTCCGCTGTTTTGCTGAATCAAAAAGACTTCATGCTTGTTTTGGTAGTCTTCCAGTTTTTTTAAAAGAGTCGATTCTGGAACTTCAAGATATTGAACCAAGTCCGGTTGTTCTTCCAGATTTCGTGAAGCGTATTTTTTTAAGTAATCACAAAACTCTCTAAAATTGATGAAAGCCGATCCCTGTTTTTTTGCGTATTGCCTAAGAATCGTTCCCAAATTTGCAGATGTAGACATAGAATCAATTATAAACGTAAAATATTTTATTCACAAGAAGTTTTGGAACCTTGCGCAAAAATTAATTCATTCAGCTTGTTTTATTGAATAAAAACATTTATCGCAATAAAATATAAAAAAGGAAAAAAACTTATGATTTCAACACGAATGGAAAATTTACACCCTTATGTTCCTGGCGAACAGCCAAAAGACAGGGTTTACATAAAACTTAATGCAAACGAAAATCCTTATCCGCCGTGTAAAAATGTTGTGGATGCGGTTTCTGACTTTGTAAAAAATAATCCGATGCGGCTTGCGCTTTATCCAGATCCTGACTCGCTTGAGCTTCATGCCGCAATTGCAGAAATGCTGAATAAAACTGGTGGCGTTCTGTGCAATGCTAAAGTTTTCGGCGAAAATGTTGAGCCTTCCGAACAAGATAGAATTCCTTTTAAGGTGACTCCGGAAATGATTTATTCTGGAAACGGAAGCGATGAAGTTCTTTCTTTTGTTTTCTATGCTTTTTTTGACAGCGGAAAACGGCTTGTGCTTCCTGAATTTACTTACAGTTTTTACCCGGTTTATGCAGGTTTCTACAATATTCAGACTGATATTGTTCCAATGAAAAAAGACTGGTCGCTGGACACGGAAGAAATGCTTTTGCGCGCCAAAAAAAATAATTCCGGGCTGATTTTTGCAAATCCGAACGCGCCGAGCGGAATCGGACTAAAACGGGATGACGTCCGTGAAATGCTGAAAAAAGCTTCTCCTGACCAGATTTTTGTTGTTGACGAGGCATACTGCGATTTTGGCGGTGAATCATGCATTCCGCTGCTGGAAGAATTCAAGAATCTTCTTATTGTACGGACATTCAGCAAAAGCCTTTGCGGGGCGGGGCTTCGTCTTGGCTACATTGTAGCTTCTCCTGAAATTGTGAATTATATTACAACCGTAAAAAACAGCCTTAACCATTTTCCGATTGATGCGATTGCCCAGTGTGCAGGAATTACAGCCTGCAAAAATCCTGCATATTACTGTGAATGTGCAAAAAAAGTTGTTGATGAGCGGGAAAAATTCCAGGACTTTTTAAGAGAGCAAGGCTGGATTTTTATTCCTTCAAAAACAAATTTTGTGCTGGCAAAAAATCCAAAAATCAGCGGTGAAAAAGTCTACGAGGAAATAAAAAAGCAAGGAATTCTTGTGCGCCATTTTAGCACAAAAGGAATAGAAGATTTTGTCCGCATAACAATCGGAACAGAATCCCAGATGAACGCACTGAAAACCGCAATAAAAAATATCTAGTGGAGAGTTCTTTAGCCAGAAAAAAGGAAAATATATGAAATTTTTGATTTTGACAGACATTCATGGAAATGTCGCGGATTTGGATAAACTTGATTCGGAATTTAAAGCAGCTGATGCAGTTATTTTTGCCGGCGATTTTTGCGAATGTTTTAAGACAGAAACTTCCAAGCCGGTTCTGGATGCGCTTGTAAAAAAGCACGATGAGATTTATGCGGTTTTAGGAAACTGCGACGAGCCTGAATTTATTGAGCAACTTGAGGACGCAGGGATAAACGCAGAACGGATTTTGAATTATACAGATGGAATTGCAATTATTGGTTCTGGTGGCGGCAGCAAATTTACAGGAAAAACTCCTAACGAACGCGAAGAGGATGAGCTGATCTCTGATTTTGATATTTTGAACCAGCAGGAATTTAACGGCGACTATTCAAATGTGATTCTTGTAAGCCACAATCCACCGAAAGACACAAAATGCGATGCGGTAAATTCAGAGCTTCATGCAGGTTCTGCAAAATTCCGCGCACTTATTGAAGAAAAAAAGCCGCTTGCTGTTATTACAGGGCACATTCATGAAGGTGTTGGAACTGACAAAATTGGAAATACACTTGTAATGAATTCAGGTTGTTTTGGCGAAAACGGAACTTACGGAATCCTTGAAGTTGAAAAACAGAACGGAATCTGGTCTGTAAAAAACGCAGAAATCAAGAAGATTGAAAAATAATCCTGTTCTGCAGTGAGTTTTGGCGGTTCAGATTATTCCTGGAAATTCTGGACCAGCCGGAATCCCATGTAATCGTAACATTCGTTTGCGTCATAGCCGTAGCGTTCTGCGGCAAAGCAAAATACTGTGTATTCTGAAAAACTTCCACCGCGGCAAGTTCTTTGGCTTCCGTATTCAGGGCCGGCAGCTATTTCATTCTGTTTTTGTTCTGTATAGTCTGCAAACCAGTCCCAGCAGAATTCCAGAAGATTCCCTGACATATCAAAAATTCCGGCGGCGTTTGAATTTCCAGTTCCCGGGGAAGGAAGCTCATCCTCTGAAAATGGAGTTCCTGCCGTTCCGACTGCCATTGAAGCGTCTGCATTTTCATTTGTCCAGGCATATTCTGTAGTTCTGTTCGCTTCATCCGAGGAAAAATCGCCGCTTGCCTTGTTTCCTTTTTGAAGTCCGTTTTTTGACCAGCGTGCGGCAAATTCCCATTCTGCTTCTGTTGGAAGCCTGAATCCGTTTGCGTTAAAATCGCATTTTGCAAGGTCACATTTTGCTGTGTCTGCGGAATTTCTTAGGATTTCGCCATTGTATGTGTAGCAAGGAGTTAAACCGCAATATTCGCTGAACGCATTGCACCAGATAATTGCGTCGTGCCAGCTTATCATTGTTACTGGCTGACCGAATCCTTTTTGCGTTGGAGCTTTTCCGCGGCGTGCCCTTGAGCCTTCCTGACCGGGATTTTGGAATCTGTAGCCGTTTTTTTCTGAATCCTTTCTGACTTGAAACCAAAGCGTGTAGGGCGTTTCGTATTTATTGATTAAAAATGATTTTACATTTCTTTTTGCAGTGTATGTCTGTACATCTTCTCCGATTATGTATGAGCCGGAAGGAATCTGCACCATGTCAAGCTCGTTGAATGTTGCGCGTTTATTTTTTTGTGCAAAACAAACTGCTGAAACTACAAAAAAAAGAATGGATAAGATTTTGTTTTTCATGAAATTCTCTCATTCCTCCTGATATTATGGTTTTGCCTGTATTTTTTAGTCCGCATTAGTTGTTGCAATAGAACAAGCCTAAAAAGTTGCACTCTAAGCAAAATTCTGATTTTCAATCAGTCCATACAAATACAATGCGCTTTGACCGTATAGACCCATGGAGTCGTCTTCAAGAAGTTCTGCTAGTGGAGAATTGTAAATTATCCGCAGGGCTTCATTTTCTGTTAAATTTTTATTTTTCATCAGAAGTTCTGCAATTTGAGGAATCAAAATCGTTTTTACAAGATGATGTGTGTCTGCCATTTTTGCCTCATTTCCAACTGATTTTCTGTACCTCATAACTTTCTTTGAAGTGGAGCGTTTTTAAAGCTTCGTCGGTGCAGAAACAAGTCTGATCATTTATTTTTTCAAATTTCAGATGTTCCACGGCATCTTCTTTCCGCATAATTCCTGCAAGAACATATTCCACTGTTTCGCCAACTTTGTCATCTGCGATTTTCCCGGAAACAATATCGAATCCATGCTTAAAATCCAAGTCTGAACGGCAGCGTACAACAAAATCAAGCCAATCCAAATCCGGATTTGCAAATGTCTTTATTTTTAGATTTCTTGCAAGTTTTTCATCAAATTCATAAATATTAACAATGGCTATTTCTTCTTTTTCAGTTTGTTTTGAGTATAGCCTTGCAACTCTGACTGCCCAGCGTTCAGCCTGTTCCTTTATGGAAGTTGTGTAAAATCCAAAGCCGAAGTCGCGTCCTTTTTCTTGGAAGAGAATTTTTGGATTTTTAATCTGCGTGTATGAACCGTGATATAAAATCATTTTTTGTTCTCCGTACCACCTGAAAGCCACTTGTCAAAATAATTCATAAGATATGTTTTTCCCATTCCATGCAAATCTTCATAGTCACTTTCAAGATGATTTAGAAGTTTGGTTTTTTCAAAATCCTTAAAAACCTTGGATGACGGAAGATTTTTATATTCGGCGTAATTTTCTATGCAATATGTTTTAAATGAAAGAAGTGACATTTTTTTACTCCACTGATATTTTTCAAAACAATTTGGAATTTCGCCTAATTTTAATATTGGAAACCGTAGATTATTATAACATAGACCGGAAGATTTTTTAACTGTTTGTGAGTTAAATAAAAAAGTCCACTGCCTGATAATTCGATAAAAACATCTTCTTAACTGGTATTACCATTCTTGATACTGTAATTCTTGCGTTAGGGATTGTAGCGAAAATGAGCGCAGCGAATTGTAACGGAAAGCCCGACAGCACGGATGTGCTGGAACGCCCAGATTATTCTTCCAGGGCGGCTTCGATTGATTTTAATCTTCGGGCGGCTTTTCGTTCTTTTCGTTTTTGTGTTACTGATTTTTTTTGATATTTTGGTTTTCGCGGGTACTTTGTCTCGTAGAATCCAAGGATGACATTTGTTATGAAAATTGAGACAAGGCAGATTGCGGAGATAATCCAGACTGAAAGGCGGCCGTATTTTACAAAAGGTAGGTCAACGTTCATTCCGAAGAAACTTGTGATGAATGTTGGAACCATCATGATGATGTTAAGGATGGAAAGTCGCTTCATGTAGACGTTCAGGTTGTTTGAGATTACGCTGTCGAACGCGTCTGTTACGCCTAAAAGGACGTTTCGGTATGTGTCCGCCATTTCAATCGCCTGCTTGTTGTCGATTTCAACATCTTCCAGCCAGTCCATGTCGTCGTAGTCGAGCTTTATGAGTTTTGTCTTGTGGAATTTTTCAAGAAGAAGCTGGTTGCTCTTTAAGGAAGTTGTAAAGTACACAAGGGATTTTTCAAGGCTAAGGAGCTGGATGATTTCCTTGTTTTCAATTGAAAGCTGAAGTTCGTTCTGGATTGCAGTTGAGCGCCGGTTGATTTCTTTAAGGTAGCGCAGAAACGTTATGTTTGAACGCCCGATAATGCGCATGATGAAAGCCGGAAAATCCGCTAGAACGATTCCTTTTGCGCGACCTGTCGCAAAATCCCTAAGAACTTCGCAGTCGGTCCAGCAGATTGTGATGATTACATTGTCTTTTAAGATGATTCCGAGCGGAATTGTGAAATACGGAGTTTCTGCGGATGGCTCGAAAATCGGAAGTCTAAGAATTGTAAGAACATAATCGTCGCCATCTTCCAGGCGCGAAAGTTCATCCGGGTCAAGAATGTCAAGGATGTGTTCCGGGTCGATTCCGTAATTTTCCTGAAGCTGCTCAACGTCGTCGCGGGTTACAATTCTAGCGTCAACCCAAGTTCTAGCCTGTGCGTCAATATCATCTTCTTTTACTTTTACAAGCTTTCCACCTGTCTGTTGCTGCCAGTAAGTAATCATTGAAGTTTCCTCGGATTACGGATTCTCTGCGGATTTACAAAACCAAAATGATAGTAACATAAAAAAAGGCGATGGGCAAGGATGGGGAAGAGGCTGTTGGCTGGGAGATTTACCAGATAGTTTTTACTTTATATGAAGGAATTTTTGAATCTGTTGTTACAATTGTTAAATCATTTTCTATTGCTTGTGCAATTAATAATCTGTCAAATGGATCTCTATGGATATCTGGTAAAGTTTTTATTGTTTCTGCATCATATTCTGTTGGTGGAAGATATATAAATTCTTCATTTTCTAAAACAGATTTTAATCTTGGAATATCAATGTCAAATTGTAAGCTGCCTTTTGTCTGTTTAATCGCAATTTCCCATAATGAGACAAAACTGAAAAAACATCTTTTTGTTTCCATGATTTTTCTTGCAGTAGGAGAAAGTTCTTCATTACCTGAGACATACCAAATTATTGCATGAGTATCTAATAAATACATTACATATACTCCGCAAAATCTTCGATCGGTTTGTCAAAATCTGGAGACATTTTGCATGGTATATTTTTTAAACAACCGAACCCTTTTTTCTTTGTCTTTTTATTATTTTGTTTTTCAGAGGTAGTGAATTTATAAAAGACATAATCTACATATGAAGCAACTTCTTCAAGTGCGGACTGAGGAAGTGTTTTTAATTTTGTATAAAGACCTGAATATATCATAAAATACCTCCTTGTTAATTTCGGTTTTATTATAGCATATCTGATTAAATTTTCTACTATCAAATTTTCGGATTTCGCAGAGTTCTTATGTAGAATCTATGTTAAATTTAAAGAAAAAAGATTGCTTTTGGAATAATTCAATTTTATACTGAAAAGGAATTCTCTTTGAAAAAAGGGAAAAGGAGACAAAATGAACAACGTTTTTACAAAATCAACTGTGCTTTTGGCACTTTTGGCAATTTTGATGGGGGGGGGTATGACTTCTTGTAAAGAAGACAGCGATTCAGGTGATTCGCAACCTAGATATGTTGGAAAAATCTATTCAGCGAAAGACGGCAAAAGCTATTTAAAAATCAACACAAAAGACACTGCG
>Ga0256404_1001107_pt1 | contig 67557 bp, 69 predicted proteins | sample RumenRJG_01DNA_FD_185990 | JGI IMG/M metagenome (GOLD analysis project Ga0256404, IMG submission 185990) | Bovine rumen microbial communities from Lethbridge, Alberta, Canada - RJG_01 | ecosystem: Host-associated > Mammals > Digestive system > Stomach > Rumen | place: Canada: Alberta | collected... | reverse complement strand
ACGCTCGGCAGACAACGCACCAGCGGTCACTGCGCACTCACATAACCTCGACACCACGCGACCGAGGAAGGCCCCGTCCCCGCAGGACGGCTCGACAACGCAGCCAGATGTGAGGTCCCTATCGGTGGTGTATCCCGCTACGTTGAGGACGAAGTCGACCACCCAGTCCTTTGTGAATACGACCCCGGGCTCTGTCATGGAATGCACCCCCACTCCTTATATCAGCCTGCGCTCTTGCTAATGGAACAATGATACCCGCAGTCACGGACAACAATCTCTGTCCATTAAATCCTGTGCCTCTCGGTGTCGCACTAGCCTCTCTAGCTGCATGAGTATCGTTTGAGTACCAACGGGATGGGTTTCGTGCCCATGGAGCGCCTCCGTGAGTACCAGAGCCATCAGCGCAGCTCATCAGCACATTATCGTGAGGATAATTGAACACGTCGGCACCAGCTGCTCCAAACATGACCCTTCAACTGGGCAAACGCATCAGATTATCAGTGCAACGAGCTAGCCGCCGCTCCACTGGCTTGCGGGTCCGCAAACGCAAGACAGCGCACCCAGTAGACCAGAATCCACCAGATGCGCCGCCAGACAGACCTCACGATAATGTGCTGAGCTACTCCCACTCGATAGTCGCGGGGGGCTTGGGCGTCACGTCGTAGACCACACGGTTGACACCGTCAACCTCGTCCACGATGCGGCTGGAGATCTTGCCGATCACGTCGTAGGGCAGCTTTGCCCAATCGGCGGTCATCGCGTCGCTCGACTCAACGGCACGCACGATCACAGGGCGCTTGTAGGTGCGCTCGTCGCCCATCACGCCCACGCTACGGATGTCGGGCAGCACGGCGAAATACTGCCAGCAGCTATGCTCGGAATTGCGCTCGCCCGTCTCGGCGAAGAGACGGTCGTTGTAGGCGTCCAGCTCCTCGCGCACGACAGCGTCGGCCTCCTTGAGGATGGCCAGCTTCTCGGGCGTGACCTCACCGATGATGCGGATGGCCAGGCCCGGCCCCGGGAAGGGCTGGCGCCAGACCATCTTGTCGGGCAGGCCCAGCGCGATGCCCAGCTCGCGGACCTCGTCCTTGAAGAAGTGATCCAGCGGCTCGATCAGGTCGAAATGCACGCCCTCCGGGAAGGGGATCAGGTTGTGGTGGCTCTTGATGGTGCTGGCCTTGCCGCCCGTCTTGCGCGCGCCGGACTCGATGATGTCGGGGTAGATGGTGCCCTGCGCCAGATATTCGATGCCGTCGAGCTCCTGCGCCACGGCGAAGAACTCCTTCCAGAACTGCGTGCCGATGCGGCGGCGTTTCTGTTCGGGATCCGTGACGCCCGCCAGCAGCTGGGCGTAACGCTCCTCGGCATGCACGTGGATCAGAGGCACGTGAAACTGCTCGCGGAAGACCTCCTCCACCATCTCGGGCTCGCCCTTGCGCAGCATGCCGTGGTTGACAAAGACGCAGGTCAGCTGGTCGCCGATCGCGCGGTGCACGAGCGCGGCCACGACGGAGGAGTCAACGCCACCCGAGAGCGCGAGGATGACCTTCTTGTCCCCCACCTGCTCGCGGATCTGCGCGACCTTGTCCTCCACGATGTTGTCCATGGTCCAGGTGGGCGCAAGGCCGCAGATGTCGAAGAGGAAGTGCGAGAGCAGCTCGCGACCGTACTCGGTGTGACGCACCTCGGGATGGAACTGCGTGGCGTAGAGGTTGCGCGACGCGTCCTCCATGGAGGCGACGGGGCAGGTCTCGGTCGAGGACGTCACCCCAAAGCCCGCGGGCACCTGGCTCACAGCGTCGCGGTGGCTCATCCACACGGTCTGCTCGGCCGGGGTATCGCCGTAGATGCGGGACTCGCCTGCGCGCGTGATGTGCGCGGGGCCGTACTCGCCCTTGTCCGTGTGGCCGACCGTGCCGCCCAGCTTGACGGCCATGATCTGCTGGCCGTAGCAGAAGCCAAATATGGGCAGGCCCATGTCAAAGACGGCCGCATCCATATCGGGCGCGTCTTCCGCGTAGACGGAGGCAGGGCCGCCGGACAGGATGATTGCGGAGGGGCCGGCCGCGGCGAGCTCGGCCGCGGAGATGTCGCAGGGGAAAATCTCCGAATACACATGCAGGTCACGGACGCGACGCGCGATGAGCTGCCCGTACTGGGCGCCAAAGTCGAGTACGGCAACAAACTGATCGGGACGCTGAGAAGACATACCTGCTCCTTCGTACTGTCTGGGGGACTCGTGTGCTGGTCCCTGCCATCATAAGACAAGCGTCGCACCCGCACGCGTGGCGCAGGCGTGACTCGCGACCTCTCCACGTCCGTCTTTGCCGTACGCCCGGCTCGCTACCTGCTCCTACGCTCGCTGCCCGCATCGTCGCAGTTAGTCTTTGTGAACATCATGCGGGGAGTATCAGGTATTGCTACAATGAACGAATTGGAGCTGCGGCTATGGCTCTGGCTAGCTACTTTGACCCTTCAAACCGGGGAGCACGCTTGGCACGCAAAAACATGCACAGCGCACAGCCTGAGGGAGCGAGCGAGTATTCGCGCGGTGAGACCGCTAGCAGGTACACCAAAAAGCGCAAGTCCCGCGGCAGGCACAAGGTGCTGCGCAACATCTTCATCATCATCGCGATCGTGTTGGTCAGCGGCGTCGGCGCCGCGTGGGCCTATATCAACAACATCAACAGCCGCCTGTCCGAGGGCGTTGACAGCGAGCTACGCGAATCCCTGACCGAGACGCAGTCCGGCGAGCCCTTTTATATGCTGCTGCTAGGCATTGACAAGAACGAAAAGCGCGTCAACGGCAGCTACGGTGCGGACGACAGTGCCTACCGTTCCGACTCGATCATGCTCGCCCGCATCGACCCGACGGCAAAGAAGGTCACGCTCGTCTCCATCCCGCGCGACACCTACGTCGATATGGGCGTGAACGGCCAGGAAAAGATCAACGCGGCGTACTCCTTCGGCGGCGCAGCGTACGCCACAAAGGTCATCTCCGACTTTGCCGGCGTCCCCATCTCGCACTACGCCGAGGTCGATATGGACGGCATGGCGGCCGTGGTCGACGCGGTCGGCGGCATCGACGTCAACCTGCCCGTCGCGGTGCAGGATCCCTACCACACCAAGCTCGACCTGCCCGCGGGCGAGCAGCACCTGGACGGCAAGACGGCCGCCAAGCTCTGCCGCGCGCGCCACGCCTACGACAACTACGGCGGCGGCGATTTCTACCGCGCCGCCAACCAGCGCACGGTGATCGCCGCAATCGCCAAGAAGGTGCTCGCCTCCGACCCCGTGACCATGGCAAACACGGTGTCCGAGATGGCCAACATGGTCAAGACGGACATGAGCGTAGGCGAGATCGTGAGCCTCGCCTCCCAGATGGTAGGTATGGATATCGAGAACGACATCATGTCGGGCCAGGAGCCCACTAAGTCGGTGTACACCAACGAGACCTGGTATGAGATCTGCGACATCGAGGCCTGGCAACAGATGATGGAACGCGTCGATGCGGGCCTGTCCCCGCTGCCCGAGGGCGAACAAGCCGACACCGACGGCATCTCCGCCTCGCTTCCCGGCGTCGAGGTGCCCACGCCCAACGACGGGACCGACGGCTCAGCCGGCTCCTCGGAAGGTACGTCTGTCGTAGAAGGCAGCGATAGTGGCGACAGCGCCGAGTCCATCGACTACGCGGGAGGTTACAGCGAGTAGACGGCCCGAAGCAGGGCTATCCCGCAGTGACAGCAGCAACAGCCGTAATAGCTGTAGCAGCGGCGACAAACAAAGACAGACGAGAACGCGCCCCACACTCGTGAGGCGCGTTCTTCTTTGGTGTTTTTTGGCTGGTTGTTTTTTCTAGCCGCTTTTTGACGGCCCGTCTTAAACGTTGAAGCGGAAGTGGACGACGTCACCGTCCTGCATCACGTAGTCCTTGCCCTCCATGCGCAGGCGGCCGGCTTCGCGGCAGCCCGCCTCGCCGCCCAGCGTGACGTAGTCGTCGTAGCTCTCGACCTCGGCCTTGATGAAGCCGCGCTCAAAGTCGGAGTGGATCACGCCGGCGGCCTCGGGGGCCTTGGCGCCGATGCGGACGGTCCAGGCCTTGACCTCCATCTCGCCCGCGGTGAAGAAGGACTGCAGCCCCAGCAGCTTGTACGCCGCCTGAGCCAGGGTCTCCAGGCCGCTCTGCTCCAGGCCGAGAGAGTCCAGGTACTCGCGGGCCTCCTCGGGATCAAGCTCCGCGAGCTCGGCCTCGACCTCGGCGCAGATCTTGAGGGGCTCCTGGCCGTTGATCGGGGCCAGGTCCTCGGTCAGCTGGTCCTCGTCGACGTTGGCGACGTAGAGGATCGGCTTCATCGTGAGCAGGAAGAGGTCGTGCGCGGCGGCGCGCTCCTCATCGGTCATATCGAGGTCGGCGGCGCGCTTGCCGTCGTTGAGCCACTCCTGCAGGCGCTTGGCAATCGCGAGGCGCGGGGCCAGTGCCTTATCGCGCTTGGCCTCCTTCTCCAGCTTGGGGACGGAGTGCTCGAGCGAACCCAGGTCGGCAAGGATGAGCTCGGTCTGGATGGTGTCCACGTCTGCCGCCGGGTCGACGAAGTCGCCAACGCGCCCGGTCTCGCGCATCACGTTGGGGTCGGAGAAGTAGCGCACGACCTCGCAGATGGCATCGCAGTTGCGGATGTTGGCCAGGAACTGGTTGCCCAGGCCCTCGCCCTCACTCGCGCCCTTGACCAGGCCCGCGATGTCCACAAACTCGACCGTGGCCGGCACGATGCGACCGGGATGCACGATATCCGCCAGCTTTTGCAGGCGCTCGTCCGGCACGTCGACGATGCCCACGTTGGGGTCGATCGTCGCGAAGGGGTAGTTGGCCGCCAGGCCGCCCTTGTTGGTGAGCGCGGTGAAAAGCGTGGACTTGCCCACGTTGGGCAGGCCGACGATACCGATGGACAGACTCATGTGCGTCTCCTTGCTTCTTCTTACTTCTTGTACTCTTTGCTCAGCTCGTCCGAGAAGGTCTCCAGCGCCTTGAGCGAGGTGTCCAGGGCCTTCTTGCTCTTTTTCTTTGCTTCCTCGATCTGGGCCTTCTGCGCCTTGGCCTTCTCCTTCTCGGGATCGGGGACGACCATGACCTCGGGCTTGATCGGCTGCATGGTCAGTGCGCCCTCCTCGCACACCGCCACGCAGGCGCCGCAGTTGATGCAGTAGGTGGGCTCCACGGAGAAGCGGCCGCCCTCGTCGAGGTCGCAGGTGTGCTGCGTGCACACGCGCACGCAGTCGCCGCACATCGTGCAGCGCGTGGCGTCGCACACGGGGACCTTCCACTCGAAGCCCTGGGCGAGCTTGGGGTGGCTCTGCAGCGTGGTGAGCACCAGCTTGCGCTTCTGCGTGAGCAGGCGGCGGCGGGACTGGTGGTTCTTCACACCCGCGGTCTGCTCGAGGGACTTTTGCAGCGCGTTGATCTGGTTGGTGTGCTTTTGGATGCGGTTGGCCACCGCCTGCGCGCCGGCGAGCGCCGGGTTGCCCTTGGTCACGAGGCGCGTGCCCGCCTGCGTCATGCTGCTCACAAACTGCGAGCGCTTGTACGCACGGCTCTGCTCATGGTTCATGTCCTTCTCGTCGACCTCGAGGCCCACGTGCTGGGTGGTGTGCTCCTCGGCCTCGGCGATAGCGTCCGAGAACGCCTCCTCGCCCGTCGTCGTGCGGCACTTGTCGCAGATGCCGAGCGGCAGGTAGACGCTGATGTTACCGTACTCCGACAGCAGCGCGAACCACGTCTCCTTGCTCACGACGCCCACGCAGGGCAGCAGCACCTCGTTGTCCTTGGGCAGGCGGCCGAGCGCGCGCGTGCAGGTCACATAGCACTGCTCGTAGGTGCTGGCCGTACGCGCAATCTTGTCGTAGAGCGCTCGGGGCATCTGACGCTGCGCGAGCATCGCCTCGGACGGGCAGGCCGCGATGCACAGGCCGCACTTGCGGCAGTTGTCCTTGATCGAAGGCGCGCTGGAGGACAGATCGATCGCCTTCACGGGGCACACGTCGGCGCAACGGTGGCACACGTCCTTGCCGTCGGCCTCCTTGCGCAGACACGAGGTCGGGGTCACGCGCGGGCGGTCCTTGTAGTCGGAGGGGTTGTAGGTCGGCACCTTGTCCGGGTCGCCCATGATCTGGTCGGCAACGTCGCCAAACGGGTTCTTGACCGCGTTCCAGTCGTTTCGAATGTCGATGATGTCATCGAGCATGTCGCGTTTCTCTGCCATGTATCCCCTCCCTGGCATGTTTGTGCCCCTGGGCACGCCTCCCGGCACCCCTCTCCTGGTGCCGGGACAGCAAGTTCTTATTGTACTCGTCCTCCTCGCTCCGCGGTGTGCTCTTGCCGCTCCCACACGAGACACCGACGGAAGAAGCGAAGGCCTTGCCGTCGGTTATGGCATCCATGATGCAAGAAGGCCTCACGGCCTCACGCGCAGCCCGCCGAGAAGAGCGGCGCACGCCGTCGCGGCTACCTCCCCCTCTTGAAGACCCCGCCGATAACGGACGGGATGCTCTTTACGCCCATCTTCGCAACCTGGAGGGCATTCGGGGACCTGAGGAGCCTGTCTGCGGGAACGTGCTCTCGCACGGCACGGAGCGTCGCCCTGTTGTCGCGGGTCGAGAACGTGAAGTGCCCGGCCTCCTTCGTGAAGATGGCAAAGCGCACGATGTTCTTCTTGCCGAGCACCTCGGCCGAGACGTAGTCGATCTCCTCCCAGGGTATCTGGACGAAGTCCTCCTTGTTCTTCTCGTTATAGAACTCGAAGGCCTTGTCGCCCACCATCACGTCGCCGTAGGTGGTGAAGCCCTGCAGGAACGTCGCCTTCGAGGAATACTCGACGCTCGTGTTCATAGAGATAGCCATTAGATCAGACCCTTCGTGGTAGGAGGCGCCGCCTCCCCGGGCTATAGAAGAGGCCGCACCCCCGTGTGACCAGCTGTGAACAGCTTAGGGGATGCGGCCCAAAGAGCAAAGCCTGCGTGCGACTGATCGCGAAGGAAACCCTTAGAGCAGGCCGATGACGCGGCCGAGGATGCCGACGGCGAACAGGCACAGGATGATGACGATCGGGGAGACCTTCTTCTTCAGGAGCTTGCAGATGAGCAGGGTCAGGCCGACGGCAGCAAGGCCCGGGATGAGCGAGTCGAGGTTCTGCTGCAGCGTGGTGACCTTGGTCGGGGTGAGAGAAAGCCCCTGGTTGAAGTACTGGTCGAACGCGGACTGAATGCCCTTGTAGCCAGCGGGAAGCTTATCCCAGTGGATGTAGGCCTTGGAGTCGAGCGCGACGTTGGAGACCACCGGCGCGAAGCTGATGGAGACCCAGCGCTGGACAAGCGCGCCGATGATGAACATACCAAGGATGGAAGCGCCCTCGGTGACCCTGCCGAGCAGGCCGCCAGAGAGGTCCTTGGAGATGTCGGTGCCGACCTTGTAGCCGAACTCCTGCGAGTACCACAGGAAGGCGAGGCGGATGACGTTCCATGCGATGAAGAACAGGAGCGGACCGACGATGCTTCCACCGAGCGCAAGGGACGCGCCGAGGGCACCGAGGATCGGGCGAACCGTGAACCAGAACACAGGGTCGCCGACGCCTGCCAGAGGACCCATCATACCGACCTTGACGCCCTGGATGGCTTGGTCTTCGATCGGAGCGCCGTTGGCACGCTCCTCCTCCATTGCGAGGGTGACGCCGATGACGGGAGCCGAGACGTACGGGTGGGTGTTGTAGAACTCCAGGTGACGCTTCAGTGCCGCGATCTGGTCTTCCTTCTTGGGATAGAGCTTCTTGATGGCCGGAATCATTGCGTAGCACCAGCCACCGTTCTGCATACGCTCGTAGTTCCAGGAGCCCTGCAGGTACTGGTGACGGTTGCAGACCGCACGACGGTCGGCGACGGTAAGGTGGACCTCACCCGGCTTCGCCTCAGTGTTCTTGATGTCTTCTGCCATTGTGTTCACTCCCCTTCCTACTCGTAGTCGTCCAGGATGTCACCCAGCGGGTCGCCAGAACCACCCGCGGCGCCGGCGCCCTGCTTTGCGAGCTCCTTGAGGCCGAGGTAGAGGATGGCGAAGCAGCCACCGATGAGACCGAGGGCGATGAGGGTGAGTTCCTTCAGGGTAGCCATGACGAAGCCGAGGACGAAGAACGGCCAGGTCTCCTTGGTTGCCATCATGTTGATGACCATGGCGTAGCCGACTGCGGCGACCATGCCGCCGCCGACCGTCATGCCGCCGGACAGCCATGCGGGCATGGCCTCGAGGACGGAGGTGACCGCCTGGGCGGGGATGAAGCAAAGGGCCGCCGCCGGGATGGCGATACGAGCGCCCTGCATGCAGATGGCGCCGATCTGGAGGCGGTCGATGGCCGCGAAGTCGGCCTTCTCGGCAGCCGCGTCCATCGCGTGGACGATGGGGATGGCGAGCGTACGGCAGATCATGGTCAGGAACAGGCCTGCAACGGACAGGGCCGTTGCGGCGCCGATGGCGGTGTTGATGGCCGCGGTGACGTCGGAGGTGCCGCCGTTGAGGGCGAGCATCAGGATGATACCGGACGCGACGGACGCGAGTGCCGCGTCAGGTGCGACCGCAGCGCCGATGTTTGCCCAGCCAAGGGCCATGAGCTGTAGGCTGCCGCCGAGGATGATGCCCTCGGTGGGATGCCCGCACACGAGGCCGATAAGGGTGCAGGCAACAATCGGCTGGTGGAACTCCCACTCGTCCAGGATGCCTTCCATGCCTGCCAGGAACGCCACGACGATGACAAGCACGATCGAAATAGGATTCATGAACTTCCTCCTTCTTCCTATCGAGGCCGTTAGGCCATGTTCTTCTCTTTGAGAAGAGCCCAGATGTCATCGACCTTGTCGCTCGGAACCTTCTGTACGGTGAAGTGCGTGCCGTTGTCACGGATCTTCTTCAGGCACTCCACGTCGGCCGCGTCACAGGCGATGGCCTGGTTGATGACGGTCTTGCCGGCAGAGCCTGCCATGGAGCCGATGCAGACCTCCGGGAACTTCACGCCCTGCTCCTCGGCCTCGAGCAGGTCCTGCGGGGTCTCGAACAGGACCATGGCCTTGGTCGCGCCAAAGCGGGGGTCCTTGTCGACCTGGACGAGCTTGCTGATGGGGATGACGTGGACGTGAACTCCTGGAGGCGCAGCCTGCGTGATCATGCTCTTACGCAGCTCGTCGTGGGCAACGCCGTCCGAGACCACGAGGATACGGTCCGGCTGGACCTGCTTCGTCCAGGCGGTCGCAACCTGGCCGTGCAGCAGACGGGTGTCGATGCGCACGTAAGCGTACTTGATGTGACCGTCGCCCAGCACGGTTCCCTCGGGAATCGCGCCAGCCGCAACCGGGGCAGCCGCAGCAGCTGCGGGAGCCTCTGTGGCCGGCTGCAGCTCCTCCGGCTTCACCTTGACGCCGTCGCGCGCCTCGGTGAAAATCTCCTGCATCACAGCGACTGCGGTGTCGGCGCCCATGCGGAAGCCGTACGCAGAGACGAGCATCGGCAGGTTCAGGCCGGTAATGGCGACCCAATCGTCGTGCCCCTCTTCGCTGATGAGACGGGAGACCTGGTTGAAGGGAGTACCTCCCCACAGGTCGACCAGGAACAAGACGTGCTCCTGATCGTCGAAAGTGGCGATCGCGTCAAGCAGCTTCTGGTGCATGTCGTCAGGGCCCATGTCAGGCGTCAGGACCACGGCCGCAACGTTTTCCTGCGGACCGAAGATCATGCTGCCCGATTCCATGATGCCCTCGGCGAACTTGCCGTGGCTGGCTAGGACAATACTGACCATCCAACTTCCTCCTTTTCGTCCACCCTGCTTCCTACAGAACCGATGCGAACGCGTGCAAGGCTTCACGTCTTCCTAACCATTTGCACACGATAGCTCCACATCGTGGTTAAGTGTACACCTTGTGAACTGAAAACGCTTCCAGAAAAGGAAAATCCGAGTCACATTTTTTGCAACGCCAATCTCGCGTGCCTCCCCACGCTTCCAATGTGCGGCAGATCGTTCGTACCGAGAGACACGCGGAGGGGTATCCTGACAGCGATGGATAAAAATCGTATACCCGAGGAGAGCTCCATGGCTACGTTTGCCCTTCATGCCGACCGGTTCGTCCTGCCCGGACGCGTCGCGGGCTCCGGGTATCTGCCCATCGTCGACGGCAGGTTTGGCTTCTTCACCTCCGAGCGTCCCGACTGCAAGGTGGTGGAGGCCCCGGGCAGCTGGGTCGCTCCCGGTCTCGTCGACAGCCACATCCACGGTTTCTACGGTCACGCCACCACCGACCTCGACCCCGAGGGCATCAACCTGGCCAGCATCGAGCTCGCCCGCCGCGGCACCACCTCCTGGCTACCGACCACGTTCACCGAACCGGTCGATGCGATCGGCAACGCGGTCGAGACAATCGCCGACGCGGTCGACACCCGCCCCGCAGACTTCACTGGTGCCCACATACCGGGCATCTTCCTGGAAGGCCCGTTCTTTACCCAAAAGCACGTCGGCGCTCAGAACCCCGACTACCTGATCGACCCAAGCTACGAGGTCTTTGCCGAGTGGCAGCGCCGCGCGCGCGGCCTCATCCGCCGCAGCGCCCTGGCACCCGAGCGCGACGGGTCCCTCGAGTACATCAGCCGCCTCGCAGCGGAGGGCGTCGCCACCGCCATCGGCCACACCGACGCCACCTTCGGGCAGGCGATGGCCGCCGTCGATGCCGGCGCCTCGACCTTTGTCCACACATTCAATGGCATGCGCGGCTTTGCCCACCGCGAGCCCGGCGTCGTCGGCGCCGCGATGGATGCACCCAACGCCTACGCCGAGGTCATCTGCGACGGGCATCACGTCATGCCCGATGCCGCCCGCGCCCTCATCCAGGCCAAGGGATGGCGCCATGTGACGCTCATCACCGACTGCCTGGCCTGCGGCGGCCTCCCCAACGGCGACTATATGAGCGGCGGCATGCCCGTCGTGATGCGCGACGGCGCCTGCTACCTGCGCGACGGCGCGAACGTCGGCAACCTCGCAGGCAGCGTCCTCACGCTCGCGGAGGCCGTGCGCAACGTGGTCGAGTGGGGCCTCGTCACGACCGAGCAGGCGATCCGCATGGCCACCGAGAACCCGGCAATCTCCAACCACATCGACAACGTGTGCGGATACATACTGCCAGGCCGCGTCGCCGACCTTACCGTCTTTGACAACGACCTGGCAGTCACCGCCACCTATGTAGGCGGCTCGCCTGTCGCGTAGTCGTTACCCACACAGGCGGCTCGCCTGTCGCGTAGGCTAACCCTCGATAGCGGCGCAGAACCACTTGGTGAGCGAGGTCGGGTGAGTGATGCCCGTCCCCACGACGACCGCCCATGCACCGACGCCCATTGCGGCGGCCGCATCGGCGGGCGTGTGCACGTGCCCCTCGCAAATCACCGGAACGTCCGGGAACTCCTCCACGGCCTGACGCAGGATGGGCAGGTCCGGCCCCTCGTCCATCGTGGTGTTGATGGCCGCCTTGTTGTGGGACAGCGTCGTGGAGACCAGGTCGCATCCCGCGGCAACGCCGCGGCGGATGTCCTCGATCGTCATGCAGTCGGCCATGACCAGCGTGTCGCACTGCTCGCGGAGCGCGGCTACGGTCTCCTCGAACGTACGGCCGTCAGGGCGCGGACGGTCGGTGGCGTCGATGGCGACGACGTCGGCGCCTGCGTTGACGCACGCGATCGCGTGGCGCAGGGTCGGGGTGATGTAGACCCCCTCGTGTCCCTCTTTCCACAGACCGATGACCGGGATCTCGACGCGCCCCTTGATGGCGGCGATATCGGAAAGTCCCTGGCAGCGGATCGCGGCGGCACCGCCCAGCTCGCAGGCGCGGGCCATCTGCGCCATGGTCTACGGGTGACGCAGCGGCTCTCCGGGATAGGCCTGAACGCTCACGATCAACTTGCCCTTGAGATTCTGAATAAGTTCGGGCACTGGCATAGCGTTTCCCTTCTCAAATTATGGCGTGCCGAGAATGGGCACGGCTGTGATAAGAAAGACGCGACGGGCTGCAGCAACACAACCCGTCGCGTGATGTCCGACCTTTACAGCTCGGCGTGGGCGGAAGCAAGGAAATTCTCCGCCGCTCCGATAAGGGGTGCGTCGCCGCCGAGGGCGCCGTCGACGATGGGCGTCTGCCTCACGGGCGGCATTGCCTGCCCGAGGAAGGCGCCCTTCATGGCATCGGACCAATGCGGTCCGCACTGCGCCACGGAACCGGACAGGATGACGCACGAGGGGTCGAGCATGTTGCACATGCTGCCGATCACCTCGCCGAGAGCACGGCCCGCGAGCTCCTCGGCAGCCGCAGGGGCTGTATCGCCAGCCCCTGCCCGTCGGTCGATCTCGGCCCCGTCCATCGGGCTCCCGTCCGCCTGCGTCCCATCGCCACCCAGGCGGATGTATTCCCGGATGATCCCCGGGCCCGCCGCGACAGGCTCGAGATGGCCGGCCGCTGTCATGCGGGGGTCGATTGTCTACTTTCTGGGGTCCACGTCAGTGCCCCGGCACGGGAAAGTCCCATATAAGTCTCTATAGCACGAACGCGCCATGCATCCCCATATATGTACGCGCCACTCGCCCCTCTTTCAAGGATACCGGGACGACCACCCGATAGATTGAACGACGCCGCATGGCTCTGGCGCGTCGCTAGCCCCTACTCCGCCTCGTTTTCGGGGTGAAGCCAGGCATCCAGCTCGGCCAGGCGCGCCTCTGCCTGGCGACGGCCCTGCAGGTACAGGTCGAGCAGCGGCCAGCCGTTGTGCTCGGCAGTCGACACCTCCACGGGCTTGTCCGGCGCAAAGACAAACGCCTGGCCCGACCGCTCCAACTGCCACAGGAGCTCACGCTGAGCGTTGTAGCGAATGTGGCGGGTACGGAGCGCCTCTATGAAGTAGGGGTAGTCGTCGTAGCGATGGGAGCGGATGGCGAGATTTTGGACCGACTGGTCCTTGAGATAGCTGCGATCCTGCGTCGCGATGACCAGCGCGCGGGTGGCTGGCACATAGCCCTCGGACAGTTCCGCCGGGGCGCTCTCCAGTCCCATCGCCGCCTCGAAGGGGATGGAATCGGTCGTGCCGCCGTCCAGATAGCGGTGGCCGTCGATCTCTACCATCTGCGAGACCAAGGGCAGGCTGGCTGAGGCGCGCACGCAGGGCACATCTTCCGGCACGGTGCGCACGGGGAGATACGCAGCCGTACCGAAGACCACGTCCGATGCGACGGCGTACATCTCGAGCGGATTTTCGTTGAAGGTGTAGTTGTCACAGGGATCGAGCTTGTTCTGCACCTCGTCGTAGACGAAATCCCCGCCAGTCAGGTTGCCGGTCCGCACGAGCGACATGAAGGACATGAAGCGCCGGTCGTCGCGGAAGGCGAGCATGATGCGCATGGTACGGCCGATCTGCCGGCTCTTGAAACTCACAGCGTTCATGGCGCCGGCCGAGGTGCCCCACACACTCGAGAACTCATCCGTGAAGCCGTTTTCCATCAGGACGTCCAGGATGCCTGCGGTAAAGATGCCGCGGTATCCCCCGCCCTCAAGAACCAGCGCGATCCGATCCCTTGCCATATCATCCCCCAATCGCTCAACGATCAAGATTCTACCCGACTCGCGACCAAAACCCACCAAAGCCAGGGAGCTCGGCGTGCCGTTCCGGCACCTCTACGTAATAGACAAGGGTCCCTCCCTCGCATGTGTGCAAAGTATCTTGCGAAGCGTACTTTGCATGCATGTGAGGGAGGGACCCGTCAGGTACCGATAAGCTCAGAGGTACTAGAACTGCGCGCCGCACTTCTTGCAGACGCGGACCTTCTTGCCCTCGGCGTTGACCTCGTGGCCCACGCGGGTGGCCTTGCCGCAGCTCGGGCAGACGAGAGCGACGTTGCTCACGTCGATCGCAGCCGGCTTCTCGACGATGCCGCCCTGCTGGTTGAGCTGGTTGGGCTTGGTGTGACGCTTCACGATAGCGACACCCTCGACGACGACCTTGCCCTCGGAGGGCAGAGCGCGCAGGACTTCGCCGCGGGCGCCCTTGTCCTTACCGGAGAGGACCTCGACCTGGTCGCCCTTCTTGACGTTCATCTTCGGCATGTCTCACGCCTCCTTACAGCGTCTCGGGTGCGAGCGAGACGATCTTCATGTAGTGCTTCTCGCGCAGCTCACGAGCGACGGGCCCGAAGATACGGGTGCCCTTGGGCTCGCCATCCTTGTCGACGAGGACGCAGGCGTTCTGGTCGAACCGGATGTAGCTGCCGTCCTTGCGGCGGGTCTCCTTGACGGTGCGCACGACCACGCAACGGACAACGTCACCCTTCTTGACGGAGCCGCCGGGAGTGGCCTCCTGGACGGCGCACATGATGACGTCGCCGATGCCGGCGTAACGACGCTTGGAGCCACCCATAACCTTGATGCACTTCACACGCTTGGCGCCGCTGTTGTCGGCGACGTTCAGCTGTGTCTCCATCTGGATCATTTCATGCCTCCCAAACTACTTAGCGCGCTCGACGATCTCGACCACGCGCCAGCGCTTGGTCTTCGACAGCGGACGGGTCTCCATTACGCGAACGGTGTCGCCGAGGCCGCACTCGTTCTTCTCATCGTGACAATGCAGCTTCTTGCTGATCGTCATCATCTTGCCGTACTTGGGGTGGTGCTTGCGGTACTCGATCTGCACGGTGATGGTCTTGTCGCCGGAAAGAGAGACGACTTTACCGGTGCGGACCTTACGTGCGTTCCTGGTTTCGTCAGCCATGTCTCACTCCGGTCTACTTCGCCGCAGCCGCGTCGGCTGCGATCTGACGTGCGCGCATCTCAGTCTGCACGCGGGCGATGTCGCGCTTGACGTTGGTCACGCGCGCCGTGTTGTCCAGCTGGCTGGTAGCCATCTGGAAGCGGAGGTTAAAGAGCTCCGCGCGGCTCTCATCGAGCTTCTGTGCCAGCTCGGCGTCAGAGAGCGCCTGAATGTCCTTGTACTTCATAGTGGCTACTCCTCCTCGGCAAAGTCAGCGCGAGTGACGATCTTGGTCTTGATCGGCAGCTTGTGCTGGGCAAGACGCAGGGCCTCCTTGGCGACGGCCTCGTCGACACCGCCAATCTCGAACATGATGCGGCCGGGCTTGACGACGGCGACCCACTCCTCGGGGTTGCCCTTGCCCTTGCCCATACGGGTCTCGGCCGGCTTCTTGGTGATGGGCTTGTCCGGGAAGATGGTGATCCAGACCTTGCCACCACGCTTCATGTAACGGGTGATGGCGACACGGGCGGCCTCGATCTGGCGGTTGGTGATCCAATCGCGCTCGAGGGCCTGCAGGCCATACTCACCGAAGTAGAGCTTGGTGTTGCCCTTTGCCTGGCCCTTCATGGAGCCACGCTGCACCTTACGGTGCGCAATACGCTTGGGTGCGAGCATTAGCGGCCCCTCCTCTCATTGCGATCACGGTCGCCACGGCCGCGGCGGCTGGGGCGGGAAGAGCCCTCGAGCTCGGGATGCGGGGTGGGCTGACCGGCGAGCTTCTCGCCGTTGTAGATCCAGACCTTGATGCCGACGGCACCCATGGTGGTGCGAGCGGTGGCCTCGCCGTAGCTGATGGCGGCACGCAGGGTGTGCAGGGGCACGCGACCCTCGCGGTACCACTCGCGACGGCCCATCTCGGCGCCGTTCAGACGACCGGAGCACTGGATACGGATGCCCTGGGCGCCGGACTTGCGGGCGGACTGGACGGCCTTGCGCATGGCGCGACGGAAGGCGATACGGCCCTCGAGCTGGTCGGCGATGGACTGGGCGACGAGCTGGGCGTCGAGCTCCGGGCGACGGATCTCGATGACGTCGACGTTGACGTTGCCCTTGCCGGCCTTGGCGATGGCCTCGAGCTCGGCACGCAGGGTGTCGATCTCGGCGCCCTTCTTGCCGATGACGATGCCCGGGCGGGCGGTGTAGATAGTGACCTTGACCTTTTCGCCCGCACGCTCGATCTCGACGCGGGACAGGGCCGCGCGCTCGAGCTTCTTGGCCAGGAACTTGCGGATCTCGAGGTCGTTGCCGAGCTTGCTGGCGTAATCCTTATCGGCGTACCAGCGGGAACGCCAATTCTCCGTGATACCGAGACGGAGGCCGGTCGGCTTTACTTTGTGGCCCATTCCCTACGCCTCCTTCCGAGGTGCGACGATGACAGTGATGTGGCTCGTGCGCTTGTTGATGCGGCTCGCGGAGCCCTTGGCGCGCGGGCGGATGCGCTTCAGCGTCGGGCCCTCGTCGACATAGGCGGCCTTGACGTACAGGTTCTGGGCGCGCAGGCCGTTGTTGTTCTCGGCGTTGGCGACTGCGGACTGCAGGGTCTTGGCGACGGGCTCGGCGGCTGCGCGATTAGTGAACTGCAGGGTCTCGAGGGCGCGCTCGACCTGCTTGCCGCGGATCTGGTCGACGACCATGCGGACCTTGCGGGGAGCCATGCGGACATACTTGGCGGTCGCGGAGACCTGGACCTCATTGGTGGTGTTTGCCATTTCTCTCCTCAGCCCCCTTAGTTAGCCTTGTGGCCGCGGAAGGTGCGGGTCGGGCTGAACTCGCCCAGCTTGTGACCAACCATGGACTCGGTGATGTAGACGGGGACGTGCTTGCGGCCGTCGTGGACGGCGATCGTGTGGCCGACCATCTCCGGGAAGATGGTGGAGCTGCGCGACCAGGTCTTGATGACCTCTTTCTTGCCAGACTCGTTCATCGCGGCGACGCGCGCGAGAAGGCGGGTCTCCACAAACGGGCCCTTTTTGAGGCTTCTGCTCATACTTCGAACTCCTACTCTGCGCTACTTCGAGCGACGACGACGGATGATCAGGCGGTTGCTGGCCTTCTTCGGATCGCGCGTCTTGGCGCCCTTGGACGGCTTGCCCCACGGGGAGACGGACGGACGACCGGAGGTGTGGTTCTTGCCCTCGCCGCCGCCGTGCGGGTGGTCGACAGGGTTCATGACGGTACCACGGACGGTCGGGCGGACGCCGTTCCAACGCTGGCGGCCGGCCTTGCCGATCACGATGTTGGAGTGCTCGGCGTTGCCGACGACACCGATGGTCGCGCGGCAGGTCAGCAGCACGCGGCGCAGCTCGGAGCTGGGCATACGCAGGACGGCGTAGCCGTTGTCCTTGCCCATCAGCTGCACGGAGGTGCCGGCGGAGCGGGCGATAGCGGCGCCCTTGCCGGGCTGGAACTCGACGGCGTGGACAAAGGTGCCGACGGGGATCTCGGACAGCGGCATGCAGTTGCCGGGCATGATGTCGACGTCCTTGTCGCCGGACAGGACGGTGTAGCCGACCTTGAGGTGCTCGGGGCACAGGATGTAGGACTTGGCGCCATCGGCGTAGTGCAGCAGGGCGATGCGCGCGGAGCGGTTGGGGTCGTACTCGATCGAGGCGACCTTGGCGGGCACGCCGTCCTTACGACGCTTGAAATCGATCACGCGGTACTTGCGCTTGTTGCCGCCGCCCTGGTGACGGGTGGTGATGCGGCCGTTGTTGTTGCGGCCGGCCTTCTTGGGCAGGGGCTCGAGGAGCGACTTCTCGGGCTTGTCGGTGGTGATCTCGGAGAAATCCGAGACCGTCTGCCAACGCCTACCAGCGCTCGTCGGCTTGAGGTGTCTAACTGCCATTTCTTGCTTTCCCTTCTTTTCCGTTGGCCGTCCGCCTCGGGACGGGGCTCATGTGCCCCAGCGGACGACACCGGACGTACTTCCTACCACGGTGCCGCGCGTATCCATCACACGCGACAAGAGGACCCGCACGCCTTATGCGCTAAGACGTGCGGGGGACTCGCTACTCGGCGTCAGCGGCTTGCTGACCCGCGAAGATCTCGATCTGCTCGCCGGCGGCAAGCGTCACGATGGCCTTCTTCCAGGTACGGGTGGTACCCGCCTGGTAACGCACGCGCTTGGTCTTGGGCTTGACCCAGCTAGTGTTGACCTTGGTCACATGCACGTTGAAGAGCTTCTCAACGGCAGCGGCGATCTCCTCCTTGGGAGCGGTGCGGGCGACCTCGAAGGTGTACTTGCCCTGCTCCATCTGGTCGAACGAACGCTCGGTGACAACCGGGCGGATGATGACATCGTAGGCGGACTTCATTATGCAAGCACCTCCTCGAAGTACTTGGCGACCTCGCGGCTCATGACCAGAGCCTTGTTGTCGAGGAGGTTGCGGGTGTTGGCCTCGGACTCGGCAACGAGGGTGACGTTGGGGACATTGCGGAACGCGAGGTAGGTCTCGACGTCGTCGTCGGCGACCACGACGGTGGTGCGCTTGCCGGTGAGCTCGAGGGCCTTGAGCACCGCGGCGGCCTGCTTGGTCTTGGGCTCGAGGGCCAGGGAGTCGAGCACGACGAGCTCCTCGTCGGCCAGCTTGCCGGACAGCACAGAGCGCATCGCGAGCTTGACCTCCTTGGAGTTGGAGCGCAGCGCGTGGCTGTGCGGGGTCGGCCCGAAGATTACACCGCCGTGACGGAACTGACCGGCGCGGTCGGAACCCTGACGGGCGCGGCCGGTGCCCTTCTGACGGAACGGCTTCTTGCCGCCGCCGGAGACATCGTGACGGTTCTTGGTGCTGTGGGTACCCTGACGCAGGCAGGCCTCGTAGGCCACGACGACCTGGTGCACGACGGGGATGTTCGGCTCGATGCCGAAGACCTCGGAGGAGAGCTCGGTCTCGCCGGCCAGCTGGCCCTCCACGTTCTTCATCTGAATCTTAGACATGGTGGGGGTCCTCCTTAAGCCATGCGGACTTGAACGATGGCGTTCTTGCCGCCGGGGACGGCGCCCTTGATGAGCATCAGGTTCTGCTCGGCGTCGACGCGGACAAGCTTGAGGTTCTTGACCGTCACGCGCTCGTCGCCCATGTGGCCGGCCATGTGCAGGCCCTTGCGGACGCGGGCGGGATACGCGCACTGGCCGATGGAACCCGGCTTGCGCTGGTTGCGCGAACCGTGGGCCATGGGGCCGCGGGAGAAGTTCCAGCGCTTGATGGTGCCCTGGAAGCCCTTGCCCTTGGAGGTACCGATGACGTCGACGGCCTTGACCTCGGCGAAGTCGGCGACGGTCACCTGATCGCCGGTGCTGTACTCGCTGGCGTTGTCGACGCGGACCTCGCGCAGGTAGCGCATGGGCTCGACGCCGTGGGCGGCGAAGTGACCGGCCATAGGCTTGTTGACGTGCTTTGCGGTGATGTCTCCGAAGCCGATCTGAACGGCCTCGTAGCCGTCAGTCTCCTTCGTCTTGACCTGCGAGACAGTGCAGGGGCCAGCCTGGACGACAGTGACGGGCACGACGTTGTCGTCCTCGTCCCACACCTGCGTCATCCCGAGCTTGCGGCCAATGATGGTGTTGACCATGCTCTTTCCTTACCTTCGGTGGTCATGGGGCCTCAGGTGCTCTCACACCCATCGGGGTCGCCATAGCGCGCGCTACCGAACCCCTCCCCAGCGGACCACAGCCTGTTGAGACGCTGCCCTTCCGGCGGTTTGGTCTGCTTTGCTCCGCACGCGACCCGGCCAGCACACCGGCCCGCTCTACACAGCGAGACAGACTACCCCCAAAGAAGCAGCTTTACTACTGTACACGCTTCCGGGCGTCTCCACAATCTCTACGTGAGATTTTTTTCACGAATCAGGCAGCAGTACTCCGGGGCAACATGTGCCGATACATGTCGCACCGAAGAAGACCCGCGCGGGACGCATGGCGAGTTTGGCGACCAGGGAGGTCTATGACGCCTGCGCCCATCCGCGGCTGCGCTCGACGGCGCGGTGCCAGCCGTCGGTCAGGCGGACGGCCTCGTCGCGGCCCATGGCGGGATCGAACTGCTTGCCCAGGCTCCACAGGTGGCTGATCTCGTCCAGGCTCCCCCACACGCCGGTCGCGAGACCCGCCAGATAGGCGGCACCCAATGCCGTGGTCTCGAGGATGCGCGGACGCAGGACCTGCTTGCCGAGGATGTCGGACTGGAACTGCATCAGGAAGGCGTCCCTCGTGGCCCCGCCGTCCACGCGCAGCGCCGTGAGCGGTGTGCCCGTGTCCTTCTCCATCGCCTCGACGAGGTCGGCGACCTGGTAGGCGATGGCCTCGTCGGCCGCACGGATGATATGGTCGGCCGTCGTGCCGCGCGTGATGCCGACGATGGTGCCGCGCGCGTACATGTCCCACCAGGGGGCGCCCAGGCCCGTGAAGGCGGGCACGAGGTACACGCCGCCCGTATCGGGGACGGACGCGGCTCGCTGCCCCGACTCCGCGCTGCTGGAGATGATGCCGAGCCCGTCGCGCAGCCACTGGATGACGGAACCGCCCACAAAGACGGACCCTTCGAGCGCATAGTTTGTCTTGCCGTCGATCTGGCACGCGATGGTCGAGAGCAGGCCGTTCTGCGAGTCGACGACCTTGTCGCCCGTGTTCATGAGCAGGAAGCAGCCCGTGCCGTACGTGCTCTTGGCGTCGCCCGCGGCGAAGCAGCCCTGACCGAAGAGCGCCGCCTGCTGGTCGCCCGCCATGCCCGCGACGGGAATCTTGCGGCCCATGAAGTTGGCGTAACCGTAGATCTCGCTGTTGCTGCGGACCTCGGGCAGGAGGGCGCGGGGGATGTCGAGCGCGCGCAGAATCTCGTCGTCCCAGTCCAGACGGTGGATGTCGTAGAGCATCGTGCGGCTCGCGTTGGTGACGTCGGTCACATGCACCGCGCCGCCCGTGAGGTTCCACACGAGCCAGGAGTCCACGGTGCCAAAGGCGAGCTCGCCCGCCTCGGCGCGCTGCTGGGCACCCTCCACGTGGTCGAGGATCCAGCGGATCTTGGTCGCCGAGAAGTACGCGTCGGGCAGGAGGCCTGTGGCTGCCTTAATGTGCTCGGTCATGCCCGGCTGACGCGTGAGCTCGTCGACGATCGACGCGGTGCGCCGACACTGCCAGACGATGGCGTCGTAAATCGGCTCGCCCGTCGCACGGTCCCAGATGATGGTCGTCTCGCGCTGGTTGGTGATGCCGATGGCGGCGATGCGCGCGGGGTCGATGCCGGAGGCGGCGACGGCCTCGTTCATGGTGCCGTACTGCGTGGCCCAGATCTCGCGCGGGTCGTGCTCGACCCAGCCCTCCTGCGGGAAGAACTGCGTGAACTCGCGCTGTGCCACACCGACGACCTGCTGATTGCTGTCAAAGACGATCGAACGGCTCGAGGTGGTGCCCTGGTCGAGGGCCACGACGTACGAGAGCTCACCCATGGTTGTGTCCTTCCGGGATAGGGGTATCTGACCGCCGGCGGGACGTGAAGCCCGCCGGCTCATGTCCTTGTTACATGGAACGGCTGGCAACGACGTCGACGCCGGTGCCGCACACGTCCGCGAGCACCACGTCGCCCACATGCACGGGCGCCTGCACGCAGACGTCATTGAGCGCGGCGACGATGTCGAACATCTTGCCCTTGGGCACGTCGCCCGCCGTCTTGACGGGCAGGCTGGGATGCGCCGCACCCTCGATGCGCACGGTCGACGTGACGATGCGCACGGGGTTGGTGAGCTCGGCCTTGCCGTAGATGGCACCGCGGGGGCATCTGTTGCCCGTGACGGCGTAGTCGTGCGCCTCGTCTACCTGCAGATGGCAGCCGTTGGGGCACATGGTGCAAATGACCTCGGTCATGCGTCTACCTCCTCGGCTCGGACCTCGACCGTGCGGCCCGCGTAGGGCACCAGGTCGGCGGCAGCGAGCTTGATATGCTCCATCTCGCCGGGCGCCATGCGCTGGCGGCGGTAACTCCGGATCTCCTCGCCGTCGCAGGCGACGACGATGCGGCTCTTTCCCATGGGACGGCGCACGCGGAACGACACGGACGACGTCTGGTCCTCCACCAGCCGCATGCGCTGGGGCACGGTGTAGCCGATGTCCTGCCCGGCGGCCAGCTCGACCACAGGGGCATCCGCCTCGGCACCCGCCTGGATATAGGCGGCGGCTGCCGCACCGGCGCGCTCCGCCTCCTCGCTCACAAAGTCGACCAGGTCGTGGACCTGGACCACGTTGCCGCATGCAAAGATGCCCGGGGCCTGGGTCTCCATGTTCTCGTAGACCACGGCGCCCTTGGTGTGCGGGTCCATCGGGATGGCTGCCTGACGCGTGAGCTCGTTTTCGGGGATGAGGCCCACAGACAGCAGGATCGTGTCGACGTCAAAGGTCATCTCGGTGCCGGGGATGGGCTTGCGGTCGGGGCCGATCTCGGCTACGACGGCCTGCTCCACGCGGTCGTGGCCCTTGATGTCGACAATCGTGTGCGACAGGTACAGGGGGATGTCGAAGTCGTTGAGGCACTGGACGATGTTGCGCGTGAGGCCGCCCGAGTAGGGCATGAGCTCCACGCAGGCCAGCACCTTGGCGCCCTCCAGCGTCATGCGGCGCGCCATGATCAGCCCGATGTCGCCCGAACCCAGGATCAGCACGCGCTTGCCGACCAGGTACCCCTCCATGTTGATGTAGCGCTGGGCGGCGCCGGCCGTGTAGATGCCCGCCGGGCGCGACCCGGGGATGCTGATCGCCCCGCGCGTGCGCTCGCGGCAGCCCATGGCCAGCACGACAGCGTGCGCGTGGACGATCTGGTAGCCGTCGGTCGAGCTGACGGTGTGCACCGCGTGCACGGGCAGGCCGCCGCCCGCGGGCGCCGCCCCCGGCTCGACGGTCAGCACCATCGTATTGAGCCGGACCTCACAGCCCGTCTGGGCCAGCAGGTCCTCGAAGCGCTCCGCATACTCAGGGCCCGTGAGCTGCTCGCCGAAGCGGTGCAGGCCGAACCCGTTGTGGATGCACTGGTTGAGGATGCCGCCCAGCTCCTGGTCGCGCTCGACGACCAGCACGTCGCGCAGGCCCTTGTCCCAGGCGGCGTGTGCCGCGGCGATGCCCGCCGGGCCGCCGCCGATCACCACGAGGTCGTAGATCTTGTCGGCCATCTCCTATGCCCTCCTCTTTGCCCGGGAGTCGAGGACATAGCTGCCGTCCTCGTCCTGCAGCACGTCGAGCGGGTCCATGCCCAGCTCGCGGCAGATGATCTCCAGCACGCGCGGTCCGCAGAAGCCGCCCTGGCAGCGGCCCATGCCCGTGCCCGCGCGGCGCTTGACGCCGTCGATGGTCGTCGCGGGCACCTCGGTGTGGAGCGCCCAGACGATCTCGGCCTCCGTGACCGTCTCGCAGCGGCAGATGACGTGGCCGTACAGCGGGTTCTCGGCGATGAGGGCCGCGCGCTCCTCGGGTGTCTTCTCCGCGAAACGCACGTGGGTGCGGCCGTCGCGATAGTCCGTCTTGCGCTCCCCCACCACGCCGATGCGGGTCAGGATGCCGCGCGCCTCCTCGGCCACGGCCGGCGCGCACGACAGGCCGGGCGACTTCATGCCGGCGAGGTCCACGAAGCCCGGCACGTCCGGCGCCTCGGCGATGACGAAGTCGCCGGAGTCGATATTGGCGCGGACGCCCGCGAAGTTGCGGATGTTGTCGCGCAGGTCGAGCGAGGGCACCGACAGGCGCGCCTGGCTCGCGACGAAGTCCTGACCCGCCGCGGTGCAAGCGGTGTTGTACTCCTGGTCGTCGGGCAGCGGCTCGGCGTCGGGACCCACGATGATGTTGCCGTGGACCGTCGGCGCGACGAGCACGCCCTTGCCCTTCTCGTTTGGGCACTGGAAGACGACCGTACCGACCAGGCCCGCCGCGCTGTGGTCGAGCAGGTAGTACTGGCCGCGGGTCGGCGTGATATGGAAGGACGGCGCGGCGATCATGTCGTGCACATGGGCCGCGTCGACGCCGGCGGCGTTCACGACCGTGCGCGCCTCCACCTCGCCCTGCGGCGTCGTTAGGGCAAACGTGCCGGCTTCGGTCTTGCGTATCGCCGTGACCGGCGCGCGGAGCTTGAGCTCCACTCCGTTGCGGACGGCGACCTCGGTCATCGCGATCGCGTACTCCCAGGGGTTGACGATGGCGGCGCTCGGCGCCCACAGGGCACCGACGATGGTCGGAGCCAGGTTGGGCTCCTTGGCGTGCGTCTGCTCGGCGTCCAGCAGCTCCAGGCCCGGAACGCCGTTTGCCACGCCCCGGTCGTACAGGGTCTGCAGCATGGGCAGGTCGTCCTCGGACAGCGCGACGACCAGACTGCCGCACTGGCTGTACCCCACATCGAGCCGCCGGCAGATCTCCTTGGCGAGCGCCACGCCGCGCACGTTGAGCTTAGCCATCTCCGTACCCGGCTCGGGATCGTAGCCCGCGTGCAGGATGGCACTGTTTGCCTTGGTCGTTCCGTCGGCCACATCGTCTTTGGCCTCGAGGATGACAACGCTCGTGTTGTAATGAGACAGCTCGTACGCCGTGGCGGCGCCGATCACGCCGCAGCCGATTATCGCAACGTCGTACATTCCTCCCCCTCCGATACGCATGCCGATGCTTCGCATCACGCCCTTCGATGCGCGCGCACCTTTCACGCCTTCTCTCTTTTCTTATGATACGCGGATGATAGTCAGACTATCACGCGTCACGCCCGTCTTGTCGGTAGATGGTCGTAAGACGGGCGAAGACGGACATGCTCCTCCGACGCGAAGACAAACGGGGCGCGCGATGCTCCGTTGCGCCCACTCGAAGCCACGCGCGCTTCCGCTCGTCTTTGCTCCCGTGTCATGCGAGTGCCACATGGGTAAAAAAACTCCCCCACCTCGCTAGAGGCAGGGGAGCTTATCTCACGGTTCAACAGGCCTTGTCGCAACAAAGACGGACTTGAGGCTTGATGAAGAAGGGCTTAGAGCTTGATCTCGATGTCCACGCCCGCGGGGAGGTCGAGACGCATCAGCGAGTCGACGGTGGACGCGCCGGGGTCGACGATGTCGATGAGACGCTTGTGGGTCAGCATCTCGAACTGCTCACGGCTGTCCTTGTCCTTGTGCGGCGAGCGGATGACCGTGTAGAGGTTGCGCTCGGTGGGCAGGGGGATGGGACCCGCGACCTTGGCGCCGGTCTTCTGGGCGGTCTCGACGATGAGCTTCGCAGACTGGTCGACGACCTCGTGATCGTAGCCCTTGAGGCGAATCCTGATCTTCTGGTTTGACACTTTTGGTACCTCCGTTATATGAGCTCACGCTCGGTCGTTGACTTAAGAAGCAGAGCCGCCGTTCTTGGCGACGATGTCGTCCCTGACGCTCTTGGGGACAGGCTCGTAGGAGTCGAACTGCATGGTGTAGCTCGCGCGACCCTGCGTCTGGGAACGGAGGTCGGTAGCATAACCAAACATCTCGGCCAGAGGCACCTTGGCGGTGATGACCTTGGTGTTGGAGCGGTCCTCCATGCCCTCGATCTTGCCGCGGCGGGAGGACAGGTTGCCCATGACATCGCCCATGTACTGCTCGGGGGTCTCGACGTCCACGCGCTCGATCGGCTCGAGGAGCTGCGGGTCGGACTGCTTCAGGGCCTCCTTGATGGCCAGGGAGCCGGCGATCTTGAAGGCTGCCTCGGAGGAGTCGACCTCGTGGTAGGAGCCGTCGACCAGGGTGACTTTGATGTCCTGCACGGGGTAACCGGCGATGACACCGGTCTCCAGCGCTTCCTGGATGCCCTTGTCGACAGAGGGGATGTACTCCTTGGGGATGGAGCCGCCGACGGTCGCGTCGACGAACTCGTAGCCCTTGCCCTCCTCGTTCGGTTCCATGTCGATGATGGCGTCGCCGTACTGGCCGCGGCCGCCGGACTGGCGCTTGAAGAAGCCGCGGACGTGCTGGACGGCGTGACCGGCGGTCTCGCGATAGGCGACCTGCGGCTTGCCGACGTTGCAGTCGACGTGGAACTCGCGGCGCAGACGGTCGATGATGATCTCGAGGTGCAGCTCGCCCATGCCGGCGATGATGGTCTGGCCAGTCTCGCGGTCGGTGTGGACCTGGAAGGTCGGGTCCTCCTCGGCCAGCTTCATCAGACCGACGGACATCTTCTCCTGCTCCGCCTTGCTCTTGGGCTCGACGGCGATGTCGATGACGGGCTTGGCGAACTCGATGTTCTCGAGCAGGATGGGGTGCTTCTCATCGGCGAGGGAGTCACCGGTGGTGGTGTTCTTGAAGCCGACGACGGCGACGATGTCACCGGCGGAGCACTCGTCACGGTCGACACGGTCGTTGGCGTTCATCTCGAGGATGCGGCCCAGACGCTCGCGGTTGTCCTTGTTGACATTGTAGATGTAGCTGCCGGAGTCGGCACGACCGGAGTACACGCGGATGTAGGTGAGCTTGCCGACGTAGGGGTCGGTCATGATCTTGAAGGCCAGGGCGCTGAACGGCTCCTTGAAGTCGGCCTTGCGGGTGATCTCCTCGCCGGTCTTGGGGTCGGTACCCTTGGTGTCGGGGATGTCGAGGGGGCTCGGGAGGTAGTCCACGACGGCGTCGAGGAGCTCCTGGATGCCCTTGTTCTTGTAGGCGGAGCCGACGAAGACGGGGTTGAGCTCGTTGGCGATGACGCCCGCGCGGATGGCGCGCTTGACGACCTCGACGGGAGGCTCCTCCTCCTCGAGCAGCATCTCCATGAGCTCGTCGTCGTAGTTGGAGGCGGCATCGAGCAGCTCCTCGCGCTTCTCGGCGGCGAGGTCGGCGAACTCCTCGGGGATGGCGTCCATGGGCTCGGGGTAGATCATGCCCTTGGAGTCCTCTTTGAAGTCCCAGGCGGTATTGGTGACGAGGTCGACGAGGCCCCAGAAGTTGGACTCGGCGCCCATGGGGATCTGGGCGGCCACAGCGTTGGCGCCCAGGCGGTCCTTCATGGTCTCGATGGCGTGGAAGAAGTCCGCACCGACGCGGTCGAACTTGTTGATAAAGGCGATGCGCGGGACGTTGTAGTTGTGCGCCTGACGCCACACGGTCTCGGACTGCGGCTGAACGCCGGCGACGGCGTCGAAGACCGCGACGGCACCGTCGAGGACGCGCAGGGAGCGCTCGACCTCGGCCGTGAAGTCCACGTGGCCCGGGGTGTCGATGATCTGGATGACGTGGTCCTTCCAGAAGCAGGTGGTAGCAGCGGACGTGATGGTCACGCCGCGCTCCTGCTCCTGCACCATCCAGTCCATGGTGGCCGCACCGTCGTGGACCTCGCCGATCTTGTGGGTCTTGCCGGTGTAGTAGAGGATGCGCTCCGTCGTGGTCGTCTTGCCCGCATCGATGTGGGCCATGATGCCGATGTTGCGCAGAGACTCAAGGCTGTACTTGGCTTTTGCCATCTAATTCTCCTCCGGTCCGGCTTAGAAGCGGTAGTGCGAGAAGGCGCGGTTGGCCTCTGCCATCTTGAAGAGGTCCTCGCGGCGCTTCACGGAAGCGCCGACACCGTTGGCAGCGTCCATGATCTCGTTGGCCAGGCGCTCGGCCATGGTCTTCTCCTTGCGGGCGCGGCTGAAGTTGACCATCCAGCGGATGGCCAGGGTGGTCGCACGGCGGGAGTTGACCTCCATGGGGACCTGGTAGGTAGCGCCACCGACACGCTTGGGCTTGACCTCCAGGGTCGGCTTGATGTTGTCCATGGCCTTCTTGAAGACCTCCATGGGGTCCTCGCCGGTCTTCTCGGCGACCAGGTCAAAGGCACCGTAGACGATGCGCTCGGCGGTGGCCTTCTTGCCGTCGAGGAGGACCTTGTTGATGAGCTGGGTCACGAGACGGTTGTTGTACTTGGCGTCAGGCTGAACCTCACGACGAACTGCTGCTGCACGACGCGGCATGTGTATCTCCTATGCTGTCGGATTACTTACTACGGGATAATACGAACGAACCGCTCGCTACTCCTTGGGGCGCTTGGCGCCGTAACGGGAGCGGGCCTTCTTGCGGTTCTGCACGGCAGCGCAGTCGTAGGCACCGCGGATGATCTTGTAACGCACACCAGGGAGGTCGCGGACACGGCCGCCACGGATCAGCACGATGGAGTGCTCCTGGAGGTTGTGACCCTCGCCGGGGATGTAGGCGGTGACCTCGATGCCGTTCACGAGGCGCACACGGGCGACCTTACGCAGGGCCGAGTTAGGCTTTTTCGGGGTAGTGGTGAACACACGGGTGCACACGCCGCGCTTCTGCGGGTTGTGCTGCAGGGCAGCATTCTTGGACTTGGCATGCTGCTGGACGCGGCCCTGACGGACGAGCTGGTTGATGGTAGGCAAAGCTTTCTCCTTCGTACCTATCTACGTGCCTGTTTTCCATATTCAAGGGCGAGGCAGCACCCTCCACCCTGGATTGACGCAAGGGTGTAATTTACGCCGAAGCGCTGCAGTTGTCAAAAAGCCACGCCTCCGGGCGTATACCTATATCACAACAACAGCATACATCGGACCGCATCCGTCGGGAAGAAAAGCCTCGGTACAACCGTCGGGAATAAAAAGGCCCCGAAGCCATGGCTCCGGAGCCTTACGTGAACCTATCCGAGACGATCGGTCGGCCGACGGGCTTACTCGTCGCCGTCCTCACGCATCTCTACCTGCGAGAGCAGGTCGTGCAGGCTGCCGAGGTCCTCGTTGATGATCTCGTCGTTGCTGCCGCTGTCCTCGGCGGGAGCACCGATCAGCTCCTCGTCGTCGGAAGATTCGGACTTGGTGGTCGCGGCGGAGCCGAGCATCACGTCAGCGTCCGGCGAGAAGACCATGTTGAGCAGCTGGGAGAGATCCTCGCTGTCGGCCTCGTCCTCGTCCGGCTCCAGGATGTAGAGCAGGCCGCGCGCCTCCAGACCGTCGCGGAGCTCCTCGATAGCCTTGGCGCCGATGCCGTCGATGCGCAGCAGGTCGTCCTCGGTCTTGCCGATCAGGTCGCCGACCGTCTCGATGCCGACCTCGGAGAACTTGTTGGTCCAGCGCTGCGAGACGCCCAGGTCGTCGAAGAGGTAGAGCTTGGCGTCCTCGGAGGAGAGGGTGCGCCCGTTCTTGGAGTAGACGCCGCCGTAGCCGTAGTCGTCGCCGACCCAGTCCAGCTGCTTGGGCAGCTGCTCCTCGATGCCCTTGAGCTCCTCGGGAGCCCAGTCGGGCAGGCTCTTGGCCTGCGTGGAGGTCGGGCCGTCGATCTTTTGGCCGTGGTAGGTGAGCTCGACGTTGTTGTACGCGGCGAGACCGGTGCCGGCGGGAATCTTCTTGCCGATGATGACGTTGGACTTGAGGTCGCGCAGGTGGTCGGTCGCGCCCTCGATGGCAACCTCGGTGAGGATGCCGGCGGTACGGCTGAAGGAGGCGGCGGACAGCCAGGAGTCCACGGTGCTCGCGACCTTGAGGGTGCCCAGGATGACGGGCTCAGCCTCGGGAGGCGTGCCGCCTGCGAGCGTGATGTTGCGGACCGTGTCGGCGAAGACGTAACGATCGACGTACTGGCCGAGCAGGTAGGTCGAGTCGCCCGGGTTGGTGACCTGGACGCGGCGCAGCATCTGACGAGCGATGACCTCGATGTGCTTGTCGTTGAGGTCGACGCCCTGGGAGGTGTAGACGTCCTTGACCGACTTGACGAACGTGTGCATCGTCGACTCGATGTCCGTCAGGCGACGGAGCTTGCGGAAGTTGACGAAGCCGTAGGTGATCTGCTCGCCGGCGCGGACCTCGACGCCGTCCTCGATGCCCGGCATGAAGCGCGCGGACGCGGGTACGCGCCACTCCTCCAGGATGCGGGAGTGATCGTCCAGGTCGCGGAGCTGGATCAGGTACTCGGTCTGCTCCGGGGTGATGTTGAGGTAGCCGGAGTACGGGGCCAGGTCGGCCTCGCGTCCCAGGATCTTCTCGTTGACGTTGCCAACGACGTCGAACATGCGGGCGACCGTCGGGAGGCCCTGCGTGATGTCGTCGGCGCCAGCGACGCCGCCGGAGTGAATGGTACGCATCGTGAGCTGGGTGCCCGGCTCGCCGATGGACTGCGCGGCGATGATGCCGACCGCCGTGCCGATGTTGACGGGGCGACGGGTGGACAGATCCCAGCCGTAGCACTTCTGGCATACGCCGTACTTGGACTTGCAGGTAAGCAGGGCGCGCAGCTCGACCTTCTTGAGGCCGGCGTCCCACATGGCCTGCAGGTCGTCCATGGACTCGACGTGCTCGCCGGCAGCCACGATGACCTCGCCGGTCTCGGGGTTGACGATATCGTGGAGGGCGCAACGGCCGATCAGGTCGCTGTCGAGGCCGCTCTCGCCCGGCTTCTTGAGGTCGTAGGTGACGCCCTCGTCGGTACCGCAGTCCTCCTCGCGCACGATGACGTCCTGCGCGACGTCGATCAGACGACGGGTCAGATAACCGGAGTCGGACGTGTGCGAGGCCGTGTCGACCAGGCCCTTGCGGGCGCCGTAGGTCGAGATGAAGTACTCGAGCGGCTCAAGGCCCTCGCGGAAGTTGGATTTGATGGGCAGGTCGATGGTCTCACCGGACATATCGGCCATCAGGCCACGCATGCCGGCGAGCTGGCGCAGCTGCGTCTTGGATCCACGGGCGCCGGAGTCGGCCATCATGTAGATGGGGTTGTCGTCGGAGAAGCCCTCGAGCATCTCGGTACCGAGCACGTCGGTGCAGGCGGTCCAGGCGTTGACGACCTCGTTGTGGCGCTCCGTCTCGGTCAGGAAACCGTCCTCATAGCGCTCGTTGATCTGGTCGACCTTCTCCTGGGTCTCGTCCAGCACGTCCTGCTTGTTGCCGGGGATGGTCGCGTCCCAGACGGAAATCGTCAGGCCGGCGACCGTGGCGTAGTGGAAGCCCGTCGCCTTGATGGCATCGAGAATCGGCTCGACCTCGGCGGTGCTGTAGCGGTCGCAGCAATCGTTGACCAGCGCGGAGATGTCGCCCTTGACCATCTTGTAGTTCATGTACGGGTAGTCGGGCGGCAGGCACTGACGGTTGAAGATCACGCGGCCGACCGTGGTCACAAAACGATTGGCGTTGACGCTGACGTCGTAGTCCTCGTACTTGCCGCGGCCCACGAGCGTGCGGAACGTCTCCGTGTCGCCGTCTTCGACATTGGCGTCGGCGGCGTCGATGCGTACCACGATGCGCTTCTGGATGTCCAGGTTGGGGTCGCCGTCATAGGCGGAAAGGACGTCCTCAAAGTTGGCGTAGACGGGAAGCTGCTCGACCGATAGGTCGTCGGCCTTTTCCGTGGTCAGGTAGTAGACACCGAAGACCATGTCCTGGGACGGCACAGTGAGCACCTTGCCCGACGCGGGCGAGCGCAGGTTGTTGGACGAGAGCATCAGCACGCGCGCCTCGGTCTGCGCCTGGGTGGACAGGGGTACGTGCACGGACATCTGGTCGCCGTCGAAGTCTGCGTTGAAGGGGGCGCAGACCAGCGGGTGCAGGTGGATGGCCTTGCCTTCGACCAGCACGGGCTCGAATGCCTGGATGGACAGGCGGTGCAGCGTAGGTGCGCGGTTGAGAAGGACGAGGCGGTCCTTGATGACCTCGTCGAGGACGTCCCACACCACCGGCGTGGAACGGTCGATGGCGCGCTTGGCGCCCTTGATGTTCTCCACCTTGCCGAGCTCGACCAGACGGCGCATGACAAAGGGCTTGAAAAGCTCGAGGGCCATGGTCGACGGCAGGCCGCACTGGTGCAGCTTGAGCTGCGGGTCGACGACGATGACCGAACGGCCGGAGTAGTCGACGCGCTTGCCCAGCAGGTTCTGGCGGAAGCGGCCCTGCTTGCCCTTGAGGGCCTCGGCGAGCGACTTGAGGGGACGACCGCCACGGCCGGACACGGGACGGCCGCGACGACCGTTGTCAAACAGCGCGTCCACGGACTCCTGGAGCATGCGCTTCTCGTTGTTGACGATGATCGCGGGGGCGTCGAGGTCGAGCAGGCGCTTGAGGCGGTTGTTGCGGTTGATCACGCGGCGGTAGAGGTCGTTGAGGTCGGAAGCGGCGAAACGGCCGCCGTCGAGCTGGACCATAGGACGCAGGTCGGGCGGGATGACGGGGATGACGTCGAGGATCATGTTTGCCGGGTCGTTGCCGCCCTTCAGGAAGGCGTCGACGATCTCCAGGCGCTTGACCGCGCGCTCCTTCTTCTGCTTCTGCGACTCGTCGGAGGCGACGATGGCGCGCAGCTCCTCGGCCTCCTTGGCGAGGTCGACGTTGCGGAGCAGGTCGCGCACGGCCTCGGCGCCCATGCCGCCCTTGAAGTAGATGCTGTAGTACTGGCGCATCTCGGTGAAGAGGGCCTCGTCGGAGATGAGCTCGCGCGGCTCGAGCTGCATGAACTTCTCGTAGGCGTCGCGGCGGAGCTGCTTCTCCTCCTCGTACTCGGCCTCGAGGTCGGCCACGCCGGCACGCACCTCGTCGGCAGAGAGCGGCTCGATGTCGCCGAAATCGTCGCCCTCGGAGGCTTCGCCCTGGGCGCGCAGACGTGCGATCTCGTCGTCGCGCTCGGCGTCGAGCTCCTCGAGGTCTGCGGCGAGCTCCTCCTTGAGGTCGTCGGCATCGGCCTCGCGGGCCTCCTTGTCGACATCGGTAATGACGTAGCTCGCGAAGTACAGGATGTTCTCGAGGTCCTTGCTCTTGATGTCGAGCAGGCGGGCCAGCGGGAAGGATGCGGGGCTCTTGAAGTACCAGATGTGCGAGACGGGCGCGGCCAGCTCGATGTGGCCCATGCGCTCGCGACGCACCTTGGACGTCGTCACCTCGACGCCGCAGCGCTCGCAGACGATGCCCTTGAAACGGATGCCCTTGTATTTGCCGCAGGCGCACTCCCAGTCCTTGACCGGACCGAAGATCTTCTCGCAGAAGAGACCGTCCTTCTCAGGTTTGAGCGTGCGGTAGTTGATGGTCTCCGGCTTTTTGACCTCGCCGTACGACCAGCTGCGAATCTGGTCGGCAGAGGCAAGGGAGATCTTGATTGCGTCGAAATCAGGCGTATCGAAATCTGCCACGTTCGCTACTCCTTGTCGTCAATGATGTCGGCAGGCACTTGCCCGGCCGCCGCGGTCTCGGGCGCGAGCCCGATGAGGTCGTCAGCGGAACCGGCGGACGCGAAGACGTCGATGGCGTCCTGCGCCGCATGCTCGGACTGAGCCTCGCTGGTCTTCTTCTGATAGGTGATCGGCTCGATGTTGAGCGCCAGCGAGCGGATCTCCTTGACGAGCACCTTGAAGGACTCGGGGATGCCCGCGCCGGGGACGTTCTCGCCCTTGACGATGGCCTCGTAGGTCTTGACGCGGCCGTTGGTGTCGTCGGACTTGACCGTCAGGATCTCCTGCAGGACGTTGGATGCGCCGTACGCGTACAGCGCCCAGACCTCCATCTCGCCGAAGCGCTGGCCACCGAACTGGGCCTTGCCGCCGAGCGGCTGCTGGGTGACGAGGCTGTACGGGCCGGTCGAGCGGGCGTGGATCTTGTCGTCGACCATGTGGCCGAGCTTGAGGATGTATGAGGTGCCGACGGTGATCGGGCTCTTGAAAGCCTCGCCGGTGCGGCCGTCATACAGGGTCATCTTGCCCATGCTGTTGAGCTGCGGGACGAACTCAGCGTTCATATGCTCGCCGTACTCCTGCTTGGCCTTGTTCATCATGTTGATGTTGGCACGGCGCTGTGCCTCGGCCACCTCGACGTCGCTCGCACCGTCGAAGACGGGCGTGGAGACATAGAACGGGCCGGGGATGTACTTGTCGGAGGCGTCGCTCTCGAGGTCCCAGCCGTGGCTGGCCGCCCAGCCCAGGTGGCACTCGAGCAGCTGGCCGACGTTCATACGCGAGGGGACGCCCAGCGGGTCGAGCAGCACGTCAATCGGGGTGCCGTCAGCCATGTAGGGCATGTCCTCGATCGGCAGGATCTTGCAGACGACGCCCTTGTTGCCGTGGCGGCCGGAGATCTTGTCGCCCTGCTGGATCTTGCGGCGCTGCGCGACGAACACGCGGACGAGCTCGTTGACTCCGGGCGGGAGGTCGTCGCCCGCCTCGCGGCTGAAGCGCACCACGTCGACGACGCGGCCGTAGGCGCCGTGCGGCATCTTGAGCGACGTGTCGCGCACGTCGTGCGCCTTGGCGCCGAAGATGGCGCGCAGCAGGCGCTCCTCGGCGGTCAGAGCGGTCTCGCCCTTGGGCGTGACCTTGCCGACGAGGATGTCGCCGGGACGCACCTCGGCGCCGATGCGGATGATGCCGTCGTCGTCGAGGTTGGCGAGCATGTCCTCGGAGAGGTTGGGGATCTCGCGGGTGATCTCCTCGGGACCGAGCTTGGTGTCGCGGGCGTCGATCTCGTGACGGGAGATGTTGACGGAGGTCAGCAGGTCGTCGCGCACGACACGCTCGGAGACGATGATGCCGTCCTCGTAGTTGTAGCCCTCCCACGGCATGTAAGCCACCGTGAGGTTGGTACCCAGGGCGAGCTCGCCGTGGTCGATTGAGGGGCCGTCGGTGAGGGGCTGGCCCTTCTCAACGACGTCTCCGACATGCACCACCGGGCGGTGGTTGATGCAGGTGGACTGGTTGGAGCGCTGGAACTTGGGCAGGTCGTAGGTGTGCGGACCGTCGGCGGTGTCGACCACCACGTGGGCGGCGTCGACCTCGACGACCGTGCCGGCCTCCTCGGCGGAGACGACCTCGCCGGAGTCCTGGGCGGCTCGAGCCTCCAGGCCCGTGCCGACGTACGGCGCGTTGGCACGGATCAGGGGCACGGCCTGGCGCTGCATGTTGGCGCCCATCAGCGTACGCTTTGCGTCGTCGTGCTCAAGGAACGGGATGAGGTTCGCGGCGACCGAGAGCATCTGGCGCGGGGACACGTCCATATAGTCGATATCCTCGACGGGGCACTGCTCCGGGGCGCCGAAGGAGCCGTCGTAGTTGCGGACACGCGCGACGACCGTCTCGGGATGATAGATCTCGCCGTGGGCATCGACCGCCACAAACTCGCCAGTCTTGGGGTCGGTCGGGACGTCGGCGGGGGCAATCTTGTGGTTCTCCTCCTCGTCGGCGGTCATCCAGTCGATTTGGTCGGTAACCCTGCCGTTCTCGACGCGACGGTACGGGGCCTCGATAAAGCCGTACTCGTTGACATGAGCATAGAGCGCCAGCGAGCCGATCAGGCCGATGTTGGGACCCTCGGGCGTCTCGATCGGGCACATGCGGGAATAGTGCGAGTTGTGGACGTCGCGGACCGCCGTGGGCACGTTGGTACGGCGGCTGGAGCCCGACTTGTGACCGGCGAGACCGCCGGGGCCGAGCGCGGACAGACGGCGCTTGTGCGTCAGGCCGGACAGCGGGTTGTTCTGGTCCATGAACTGGGAGAGCTGCGAGGAACCGTAGAACTCCTTGATGGCCGCCACGATCGGGCGGATGTTGATCAGGGACTGCGGCGTGATGTCGTCGACGTCCTGGGAGGCCATGCGCTCGCGGATGACGCGCTCCATACGGCTCATGCCGATGCGGAACTGGTTCTGCACGAGCTCGCCGATCGTGCGCACGCGGCGGTTGCCGAAGTGGTCGATGTCGTCGAGCTTGCAGCTCTGATCGCCCGCATGCAGCGCAAGCAGGTACTTGAGGGCGGCGACGATGTCCTCGGCAGTGATCACGCGGTCCTCGGAATCCAGACCGAGCTTCTTATTGATCTTGTAGCGACCGACGCGGGCGAGGTCGTAGCGCTGGTTGTTGAAGTACAGGCCGTCGAGCAGCGAGCGGGCCGACTCCACCGTGGGAGGCTCGCCGGGGCGCTGACGGCGATAGATCTCGAGCAGGGCGTCCTCGCGGGTGGTCGCGACGTCGCGCTCGATCGTGGAGCGGACGATGTCGGAGTCGCCGAGCAGGTTCATGATCTCGTCGTCCGTCTCGGCAATGCCGAGGGCGCGCAGGAAGAGGGTCGCCGACTGACGGCGCTTGCGGTCGATGGACACGACGAGGTGGCCGTGTTTGTCGACCTCAAACTCCAGCCAGGCGCCGCGGGCGGGAATGAACTGCACGTGGTGCACATCCACACCGTTGTCGACCTCGTGGCTGAAGTACACGCCGGGCGAACGGACGAGCTGCGAGACGACCACACGCTCGCTGCCGTTGATGATGAAGGTGCCGCGGTCGGTCATCAGGGGGAAGTCGCCCATAAAGACGAGCTGCTCCTTGATCTCGCCGGTCTCCTTGTTGACAAAACGCACGTCGACAAAGAGCGGCGCCTGATAGGAGATGTCCTTGGCGCGGCATTCGGCGATAGACGCGGGGGCGTCGCCGAACTGGTGCTCGCCGAACGTCACCTCCATCGTGTGCGCGGAGTTCTCGATCGGGGAGAACTCGCTCAGGGATTCGTCGAGTCCCTCACCCATAAAGTGCTCGAACGACTCCTTCTGCACGGCAATCAGATTGGGCAGCTCCATCGCTTGCGGGATTTTGCTAAAGCTGACCCTCGTGCGTCCAGACTTGGTTTGCTGGGAAGACTTTGCGGTAGACACCAGGCGTATCCTCCTTAAAGAAGAGTAAAAGCGGCAGTTGTCGCAATCTAATAGAGTACCGAAGCACACCTCCTCAATCAAGAAAAAACTTGACAATGGAGCCAAAAACTAGTAGCGCTGCAAAACCGCAGGTCACTTGTGTTGGATATGTGTCGATACCTCTCCGTGTGAAGGACCGTCTCCCTTATTTTGCCAAAAAAGACCCGGGACAGGTCCCGGGTCTCTCGAATCCCTTGGTGACGGGTGAAGTTACTTCAGGGTAACCTCAGCGCCGGCCTCCTCGAGCTCCTTCTTGGCGGCGTCGGCGTCGTCCTTGGTGGCACCCTCGAGGATGACGTTCGGGGCCTTCTCGACGGCGTCCTTAGCCTCCTTCAGGCCAAGACCGGTGAGCTTGCGGACGACCTTGATGACGGCGATCTTGTTGGCGCCAAAGCTGGTGAGCTCGACGTCGAAGTTGGTCTTCTCCTCCACCTCGGGGGCAGCGGCAGCGGCGGCAGCGGGGGCAGCCACGGCAGCGGCAGCGGCGGAAACGCCGTACTTGTCCTCGATGGCGTGGACGAGGTCCATGACCTCAGGGATGGTGGCGGAGTCGAGGTACTCCAGGATTTCGTCTTTGGTGACAGCCATGTCAATTCTCCTTTTGTAACGGCACCTCTTGGTGCCTTGTACTCTTTACTCAAACGCGGTGGTGCTAGTGGTACGTGGTGACACGTGTGGAGACGTGTCTTAGGCGGCGTCCTTCTCTGCGAACGCCTGGAGCACAGCGGCAATGCTGCGCGTGGGCTCCTGGAGCACGCGGGCAAACATCGTGACGGGCTGGGAAAGCGCGCCGACGAGCATGCTGAGCGCCTCCTCGCGGGACGGCATATCGGCGTAGGCCTTGGCCGTCTCGGCGTCGAGCGCCTGACCCTCGGCGATGGCGCCGAGGAACTCGACCTTCTTGAGCTTGTCGGACTCGGCCTTGATCGCCTTGGCGGTCGCGACGGGGTCCTTGTCAAAGAAGACATAGGCGCAGGTGCCCTTGAGGATATCGCTGATGTCGGGCTGGCCGGCCTCCTCGAGGGCGATCTTGACGATGTTGTTCTTGTACACCTTCATGTGCGCGCCCGCGGCGGTCAGGCTGCGACGCAGCTCCTGGGTCTCCTTGACGGAAAGACCGCGGTAGTCGACGACGAACAGACCCCGCGATGCCTCGACGTCTGCCTTGATTTTGGCAAACATCTCCTTTTTTGACTCTGCTGGCATGTAGTACACCTCCTTGTTTTGCACTCGGGCACGCTCGCCACGCGGGCGGGCCTCTTGCAAAACAAAAGACCCCGCTTGGCGTGCCAGGCGGGGTCTGCGAGTCGAGCTTTCAGACCACCTCGGCAGGCGGGTCTCCCCTTTGAGCCTTTCGGCACCGGCTGTCTCTGGCAGCGGACGTGCTAATCGATGCTCACGAACGTGAGCGTGACACACTATGCCTCACGCCTGGCTTGAAGTCAAGCGGGATGACAAACGAACAAAAACTACTTACGCCTCGGTGAAGTTGCGGGTGACGGTCGGATCGACCTTGACGCCCGGGCCCATCGAGGAAGAGACGACGACGGACTTGACGTACTTGCCCTTGGCCGAGGACGGCTTGACGCGCAGCAGCTCGGTGAAGAGCGCGCCGTAGTTCTCGGCGAGCTTGTCGGCATCGAAGGACACCTTGCCCATCGGGACGTGGCAGATGCCGTAGCGGTCGGCGCGATACTCGACGCGGCCGGCCTTGAGCTCGCCGACCATCTTCTGGACATCCATGGTGACAGTGCCGAGCTTGGGGTTGGGCATGAGGCCACGGGGGCCGAGAATCCTACCGAGACGGCCGACCTTGGACATCATGTTGGGGGTGGCAATGACGGCGTCGAAATTGATGTTGCCCTTCTGGATCTCGGCAACCAGGTCGTCGGAACCGACGATGTCGGCGCCGGCAGCCTCGGCCTCGCGAGCCTTGTCGCCCTCGGCGAAGACGGCGACACGGACGGACTTGCCGGTACCGTTGGGCAGGCTGATGGAGCCACGGACGTTCTGGTCGGCCTTGCGGGTGTCGACACCGAGGCGGACGGAGACCTCGACGGTCGCGTCGAACTTCTCGGGGGCGATCTCCTTGACAACCTTCATCGCCTCGAGGGGCGAATAGAGCTTGCTGCCGTCGAACTTCTCGACAGCCGCGTTGTACTTCTTACCGTGCTTGGGCATATCTCTTACCTCCTGTGGTCAACGGGCTGTACGACCCTCCCACTACGTATGACATGCGCCGGAGCTCTGCGTGCCCCGACGCATTGGAACCAAATGACGCTACTCGGCGATGGTGACGCCCATGGAACGGGCGGTACCGGCGACGATCCTCTTGGCGGCCTCGATGTCGTTGGCATTGAGGTCCGGCATCTTGGTCTCGGCGATCTTGGTGAGCTGCTCCTGGGAGAGCTGGCCGACCTTGTCGCGCTGGGGCACAGCGGACGCGCTCTTGAGGCCGAGCTCCTTCTTGATCAGATAAGCCGCGGGGGGCGTCTTGCAGATGAAGGTGAAGGTGCGGTCCTCGTAGACCGTGATCTCGACGGGGATGACATCGCCCATCTTGTCCTTGGTCTGCGCGTTGAACGCCTGGCAGAACTGCATGATGTTGACCTGGGCAGCACCCAGGGCCGGGCCGACGGGAGGAGCGGGATTGGCCTGGCCGGCGGGAATCTGGAGCTTGATGAAGTGCGTGACCTTCTTAGCGGGCATGAGAGCCTCCTATTGATGTTTCCAAAAACAACTTGCTATATCTCACGTCCCCCGAGAAGCCATCTCCACAGATGCGAGGGCCGCCAGTATCGCCTTGCCTACAGTACGGCAGTCACCTGATCGAGGGTGAGCTCGACCGGGGTCTCGCGTCCGAAGATGGTGAGCATGACCTTGATCTTGCCCGCCTCGGGGTTGATCTCGGAGACGGTGCCATCGAAGTCTGCCAGGGGGCCGTTGACCACATGGACTACCTGACCGACCTCGATATCGGTCGTCGTGATCTTGGGTGCCGGGGTACCCGAGACGGCGCGGGGATTGACGCGACGCATGATCTTGTCGTACTCCGAGCGGCGCAGGGGCGTCGGCTTGCCATCGATGCCCACAAAACCGGTGACGCCCGGGGTGTTGCGCACGACAGCCCAGCTATTGTCGTCGACCTCCATGCGCACGAGGACGTACCCAGGGAAGACCTTCTCGTCCTTGGTCACTCGCTCGCCGCCGTCCTTGAGCTTGGTGACCTCCTCGGTCGGGATCTGGATGTCGACAATCTGATCCTGCAGGCCATACGACTCGATGCGATGCTCGAGGTCCGTCTTGACCTTGCTCTCGTAGCCCGAATAGGTATGAACGACATACCAACGCTTCGCCATGTTTACCCCCTCAGACCCGTGAAACCGACCAGCAGTGCCACGAAACCCGTATCGACGAGGTAGACGCAGAGGCCAAAGACAACAAGGGCGACGATGACGGCGACAGACCAATTGGTGAGCTCACCCTTGGACGGCCACGTCACGCGCTTCATCTCGCTACGGACATCGCTGAAGTACTGAACAAAGGCGTTCTTCTTTTTGGGCTTTGCCTTCTCCTGCTTTGCCGGAGCCTTTGCAGCCTTGGAGGCAGCCGCGGCTTTCTTGGCATCTTTGGGAGCGGCGCCCGCGAGCTCGTGCTCGGCAGCAAGACGCTCGCGCTCGGCGGCGCGCGCCTTGCGGACACTCCTCTTGTTGCGATCCTTATTCGGCATTCGCGAACCTTCCCTGTGGGGCGGACGCCCTCTTATCATGCAAACCGGCTAACCCCGAAGGGATAGCCGGTGGTGTTTCTGGCAGGCCAGGAAGGACTCGAACCCTCGACATACGGTTTTGGAGACCGTCGCTCTACCAACTGAACTACTGGCCTATGTGTGACCCTATTTTAGCGGGTTTCCCTGTGCAGGGTGTGCTTGTGGCACCACGGACAATACTTCTTCATCTCGATACGATCGGGATTGTTGGACTTGTTCTTCTTGGTGGTGTAGTTGCGTCGCTTGCACTCGGTGCATGCGAGGGTAACCATTGTGCGCATCGTTCCTCCTATAGATAGCCACAGACGTACTACTCGTCAGTGACGCGATGGGAAACATTAGCACCCGACCATAGACTCTGTCAAGACTAATGGAAGCTCCAACATTTCCCACATAACTAATGATCGCCGAAACACAAAGAGACGAAGGATTTCAGTCTCGCCAACCCAAAATTCCTCGACTCTTTGCGTTAGCGCAATCCCGAAAAAAAGACCCGACGCCCTCTCGGACGCCGGGTCCTCACATACCTATTCCGTACTAGTCGATAATCGTGGAGACACGACCATCGCCGACGGTGTGGCCACCCTCACGGATAGCGAACTTGAGGCCCTGCTCCATAGCGATGGAGTGGATCAGGTCAACCTTGATGGTGACGTGGTCGCCAGGCATAGCCATCTCGACCTTGTTGCCGTTGGCATCGGTCAGCTCCTGGACATCACCGGTGATGTCGGTGGTGCGGAAGTAGAACTGAGGACGATAGCCGGAGAAGAACGGGGTGTGACGGCCGCCCTCGTCCTTGGTCAGGACGTAGATCTCGCCGGTGAAGGCGTGGTGAGGGGTAACCGAACCCGGCTTGCAGAGAACCTGGCCGCGCTGGATGTCCTCGCGCTTGATGCCGCGCAGGAGGATGCCGACATTGTCGCCAGCCTCGCAGAAGTCCATGGTCTTGCGGAACATCTCGATGCCGGTGGCGACGGACTTCTGGGTCTCCTTGATGCCGATGATCTCGACAGGCTCGTTGAGCTTGAGCTCACCGCGCTCGACACGGCCGGTGGCGACGGTACCGCGGCCGGAGATGGTCATGACGTCCTCGATAGCCATCAGGAACGGCTTCTCGTTGTCGCGGGCGGGCGTCGGGATGTAGGAGTCGACCTCGTCCATGAGCTCCCAGATGCACTTGTACTCGGGGGCGTCGGGATCGGTGGAGGTGGACTCGAGGGCCTTGAGCGCGGAACCACGGACGATAGGCAGGTCGTCGCCGGGGAAGTCGTACTCGGTCAGGAGGTCACGGGTCTCCATCTCGACGAGGTCAAGGAGCTCCTCGTCGTCGACCATGTCGCACTTGTTCATGAAGACGATGATGTAGGGCACGCCGACCTGACGAGCGAGGAGGATGTGCTCGCGGGTCTGAGCCATCGGGCCGTCGGTGGCGGCGATGACCAGGATCGCGCCGTCCATCTGAGCAGCGCCGGAAATCATGTTCTTGATATAGTCGGCGTGGCCGGGGCAGTCAACGTGGGCGTAGTGACGGTTCTCGGTCTCGTACTCGACGTGGGCGACGGAGATGGTAATACCACGCTCGCGCTCCTCGGGAGCCTTGTCGATCTGATCGAAGGCCTCGAACTTGGCCAGGCCCTTGAGGGACAGGACCTTGGTGATGGCAGCCGTCAGGGTGGTCTTGCCGTGGTCGACGTGACCGATGGTACCGATGTTTACATGGGGCTTAGAACGATCGAACTTCTCCTTGGCCATTGCCAATCCTCCTTCGGAAACCGCCTTGTGGCTGCTTCTTGGAACTTGCCGTGCTACGAACTATTTCAGGCGGCGGTCGCCCGCCGCGAGAACTCTGGTACCGGTGACTGGATTCGAACCAGTGACATCGCGGGTATGAGCCGCGTGCTCTAACCAGCTGAGCTACACCGGCAAAGCCGTGCTTGAAATCGGAATGGAGCCCGCGACCGGATTCGAACCGGTGACCTCTTCGTTACCAACGAAGTGCTCTACCGACTGAGCTACACGGGCGAATGGTGGGGATGCCTGGACTCGAACCAGGGAACTCAGAGAGAGCGGATTTACAGTCCGCCGCAGTTGCCGCTGTGCCACATCCCCATTCCGTTTTCAAATGCTCCCGTGGCGCGCTTCGCGTTGACCACGTTAGCGGAAGAAATCTTACGTTCACATGGGGCACTTGTCAACGGAAAATCTTTGAATCCACGTAGCCGGGCGTGTACTCACCACGATTTCACCACGAATGCGGTAAAGAAAAAGCCACGTCGCGCGGACGTGGCTGTGTCTTCTGGAGCCAGCAGAGGGAGTCGAACCCCCAACCCACGGTTTACAAAACCGTTGCTCTGCCATTGAGCCATGCTGGCGTGTGCAAGTATTATGCCACAGGATGTCCCGCTGATGCCACAGGCACGATGTGGAAGACATTCCGCCCCAGGTCTCGCGCCGCATCGTGGATGCCGCAGACAACAGCATCCGCATGCCGCAATCAACGACCGAGTATCGCGTTGAGCTTTGCCAACGTCTCGGGGCTCAGGCGGTCCTCGACGGTCATCCTGGCGTGGGTGCGGTCGGCAAGCTCCCGGGCAACCTCGCGGTCGGTCGCCTCCATCTCGTGCACCAGCATCAGGCTCGAGATCTTGGTGACGGACGCGGCGTACGGCCCGAGGCTCGTGGTCGAACGGATGGTGTTGTCGCTGGTCACAAGGGCGATGTCACGGCCAGACCGGTGGGCCTGGGCACACAGGCGCTCGATTACGGCGTCGGCGCTCTCCCCCTGTGCGGAAAAGACGATCCTGACGCCCGCCGTCTTGGTCGCGGGCCGGTCGGGCGACAGGTTGTTGGCCCCGTCGTATACGATCGTCGCCTCATAGGAGCCCTGGGCAAAGGCGGCCACATCGGCGACCAGGGCCTCGCGGGCGCGCTCGAAGGGATCGACGCCGATCATGCCGCCGCCGGCCGCCCGCCCGCTACCGCCGGCAGACACATGTATCCGGTCGGGCCGCTCGTCCATGAGCGCCGCATAGCGCGGGGTCGCGCGTAGGACGTTGTAGCCGTCGACGACCAGGAGCGGGAGCCGTGCCTTGCTCATCGGGCGTCCGTCTCGGCCATCGTCCTGCGCAGCCACTCGTAGCACAGCACCGTGGTTGCCTGCGCGACGTTGAGGGATTCGACGCGGCCGCGCTGAGGCAGGCGGCACTCGAAATCACAGTGCTCCCGCACCAGGCGCGACACGCCTGCGCCCTCGGACCCCATCACGAGCGCGATACGGCCGCCGAACGGCGCGTGCCACACGTCCTGCTCGGCATGCTCGGTCGCCGCCGCAGCCCAAAATCCCGCCTCCTTGAGACGGTCGAGCGCGGTGGCCAGATTGGGTACCTGGGCTATGGGCAGGTGGAGCACCGCCCCGGCGGAGGTCTTGTAGGCCCCGACGCCCACGCCCGCCGCCCGCGCCTTGGCGATCACGACGCCAGCCGCGCCGACCACCTCGGCAGAGCGTACGATGGCGCCGAAATTGCCCTCGTCGGTCACGTGGTCGAGCACCACCACGAGTGCGTCGCCCTCCCCCGCGCGACCGATCACGTCCTCGAGCGTCGCGTAGCGGTACGGCGCCGTCTGGCAGACAATCCCCTGGTGCGCTCCGTGCGAAGACATGCCATCCAGCCGCTCGCGTGGGACCTCCTGCACCTCGACCCCCGCGTCGCGCAAGCGCGCCACGAGGGATGCGAGCGTATCGTCTCCCGTCGCCACCAGTGCACAACGCAGCGGCACGCCGACCTCCAGCGCCTCGGCGCACGCACGGCGCCCCTCGATCCAGCCGGCGGCGGGAGCGGGCGTCCGGCCTCGCTGGCCCGACGCCTTGCCCCCCTGCCTGCCGACAGGACGGGACCCCGCCCTGGCGCCGGCGGGTTTCCCCGCACGGTTACCTGCCTGTTGGCGGCGGTCATCGTTGCGATACGAGCGGTCTTGCTTGCCACGCTGACGCGTGTTGTTGCCGCGACGGTCTGCCACGTCCTAGTCCTTCTTTGCGCGGAGACGGGCGCCGGCGGCCGTATCCTCGACCACGAGGCCGAGCGCGGTGATGCCGTCACGGATCGCGTCGGCGACAGCCCAGTTCTTTGCCGCGCGGGCGGCCTGGCGCGCCTCGAGCAGCACCTCGGCGGCCTCGTCGGCGGAATCGCCCTCATAGCCCGCCTGTGCCCGGGCCAGGTCGACGAGCTCGGCGGGGAGCTCTTCGGCCGACTCGCGCGTCAGCTCGATGCCGAGCACCTCCGACAGCTCCACGATCGCGTCGGACGCACGCAGCGCGAGCGCGGTCGAGGTGTCGGCGCCGGCCTGGTCGAGATACGTATTGGCAGCGGTGACCAGCGCAAAGATGGCGGCCAAGCCTCCGGCGGTATTGAAATCGTCGTCCATCTGGGCGGTGAACTCGCTCACCGCGGAGTCGATGGCGGCACCCAGCGCACGGTCGGCGTCGTTGAGCTCGCCGTCCTGAGCGGAGTTGTGCGCGGCCCAGCGGAGGTTCTTGACGCAGGTCTTCAGGCGCTCGAGCGTGCCGACGGCACCGTCGAGGCGGTCGAAGCTGAAGTCGAGCGGCGAGCGGTAGTGGGTCTGCAGCATGAGGATGCGGACCGCGCCGGCGGGGTACTTGTCGAGGACCTCCTTGAGCGTATAGAAGTTGCCCAGGCTCTTGGACATCTTCTCGCCCTCCACGCGCAGCATGCCCGTGTGCATCCAGGTGTTGGCGAGCGCCTTGTCCCAGGCGCACCAGGCCTGCGCGGTCTCGTTCTCGTGGTGCGGGAAGACGAGGTCCTGGCCGCCGCCGTGGATGTCGATCGGCGTGCCGAGGTAGTGGTGGATCATCGCGCAGCACTCGGTGTGCCAGCCGGGGCGGCCGTCACCCCAGGGGGAGGGCCAGGAGGGCTCGCCGGGCTTTGCCGCCTTCCAGAGGGCGAAGTCGAGCGGGTCGCGCTTGTCGGTGTTTTCCTCGACGCGGGCACCCACGCGCAGCTGGTCGACGTCGCGGCCGGACAGCACGCCGTAGCGGTCGTCGGAGCGCACGGCGAAATAGACGTCGCCAGAATCGACCACATAGGCATGCCCCTTGTCGATCAGGATCTGGATCATCTCCTGCATGGCGTCGATCTCACGCGTGGCACGCGGGCGGATGTCCGGGTCGAGCACGCCCAGGCGGTGCATCTGCTCGATGAACGCCTTGGAGAACTCGTCGGCGACCTCGGCAGCGGTACGGCCCTGCTCGTTCGAGCGGTTGATGATCTTGTCGTCCACGTCCGTCAGGTTCTGGGCGAAGGTCACCTCGTAGCCCTTGTAGGTGAGGTAGCGGCGGATCACGTCAAACGCCAGGAAGGTGCGGCCGTTACCGATGTGGATCTGATCGTAGACCGTGGGGCCGCACACATACATGCGGACCTTGCCCGGCTCGATGGGCACAAACTCTTCCTTGCGGTGGTTCTTGGTGTTGTAGATAAGCATTGCAACTCCTCGTATTGCTATCCGTACGGTTGGATTCTAGCGCTCGACGTCGCGCTCGTCTTCCGCGAGGACCACCGCCCAGGCGGCGATGCCCTCCTGGCGCCCCACGAACCCGAGATGCTCAGTCGTGGTCGCCTTGACGCCGACAGAACCCTCGGGCAGGCCGAGCGCCGCAGCCAGGCGCGCCGCCATCTCGTCGATGTAGGGCGCGAGCTTGGGTGCCTGAGCCGCGATGGTACAGTCGGCATCGAGGATCCTACATCGCCTCCCCCGGGCCATCTCCCCCACCCGGCGCAGCAGGACGAGGGAGTCGGCCCCCAGGTAGGCCGGGTCGTTGTCGGGAAAAAGACGCCCGATGTCGGGCAGGCGCGATGCGCCGCAGACGGCGTCGATCAGCGCGTGCGCCAGCACGTCTGCATCCGAGTGGCCGTCGAGGCCGCGCGCCGACGGGACCTCGACCCCGCCGAGGATGAGCTTGCGCCCCTCGGCAAAGGCGTGCACGTCAAAGCCGTGACCGATACGCAGCATAGCGGCTACCCCTTTCCAAAGCCGCAGCCCTCATCCACCAGGCGGCGCTCGAGCAGCGCCTCCGCGATGATCAGGTCCTCGGGCAGCGTCACCTTGATATTGTCCCGCGCCGTGTCCACCAGCACCACGCGGCCGCCGGCGTGCTCGACCAGCGAGGCGTCGTCGGTGCCCACGTACCCCGTGCGCTCCGCCTCCTCGTGCGCAGCCACCAGCGTCGCCAGACGGAAGACCTGCGGTGTCTGCGCACTCCAGTAATAGGTGCGATCGGGCGTCGATACGATCGTCTCGCCCTCGGCGATCTTGAGCGTGTCGGTAGACGGGTTGGCTGCGATCGCCCCAGCGACGAGGCGGTCATTGCGCACGCGTTCGCACACGGCGTCTATGGCGGCAGGCCGGATCAGCGGCCGCGCGCCGTCGTGCACGGCGACGAGGTCGCACCCGCGCGGCACGCACGCGAGGCCATTGCGCACGGAACCCTGACGCGTCGCGCCGGACGAGGCGATCGCGAGCGGATGGATGAGCGTCAGGTGCGTGGCGAGGACGTCCCGCATCTCGTCCTCGCGGCCCTCGGGGGCCACCACCACGAGCGACGCCACCGACGCCGAACGGTCGAGCGCCAGCACAGACCAGCAGACGAGCGGCATGCCGGCGAGGTCCACGAACTGCTTGCCGCGTGGGTCGCCAAAACGCTCGCCCGCGCCGCCCGCGACCACGATGCCGCAGGTATCCGAGGCAGGACCGCCCGCTTGGGCGGCTTGCGCCTCCACGCACGGGGACGTGTGTCGGACGGAGATCATGCCCTGCTGCCCCTCATCCGCTGCAGGCTGTCGGCGAGGATGGTCGGGTTGCGCACGCCCAGGTCGCCGACGCGCTCGGGGTTTTCCTCGATATCGTCGAGCAGGCCCTTGAGCGAGCCGTATTCGTCCACGATCTTGTCGGCCACGCCGTCGCGAACGACCGAGACGTTGTTGAGGGTACGCAGCCCCAGCGGCGTGAGCACGGTGTCCTCGCCGAAACTCTCGTAGCCGAGCATGCGCGCCACGGATTTGGCCGAGCGCATGTCGCTGTTGCGCGTGTCGTGGAACTTGCGCCGTATCTTTGCCGCGTTGTCCTCGGAGGAGTCGAGCGCATAGTCGCGGATCATCAGCGTGTACTCGGCGTCGAGGTCGCCGATGAACTCGTCGCGCTGCATCTTGATCGTCTTGCCCTCGCTGCCGAGCTGCAGGATGAGGCGGTCGAACTCCTCCGCCTCGGTCAGGAGGACCTCAAAGAGGTAAAAGACATCCGTGACGTCGCGGACCGTGACGATGTTGTTGAGCTCGAGCGTCGTCAGCCGCAAAAGACCGCGGTCGACCTGCGTGCGCGTGCCCTGCATCGAGACCAGCAGCTGATTGACCGAGCCCATGAGCTCCTGCACGCTGCGCAGCTGATAGCCGCGGCCGTCGAGGTAGAGGTTGACAACCTGGCGGCGCTCCGACACCGAGATCACCAGCGCCTTTGTCAGCAGGCTCATGCGCGCCGCGGTGCGGTGCCGCATGCCCGTCTCGGACGTGGGCAGCGAGGGGTCGGGGTTGAGGTGATAGTTGGCGCGCAGGATGCGCGTAAAGTCCTTGTCGACCACAATCGCGCCGTCCATCTTTGACAGCTCAAAGAGACGGTTGGCGGTAAACGAGATATCAAGCTTAAACCCGTCGTCTCCGGCGGCAATCACATTGTCCGAATCGCCTATGCAGATCAGCGCCCCCAGATGACCGGCGATGATCATATCGAGTGCGCGGCGCAGCGCCGTGCCGGGAGCCGTCTGCCTGATTGCCTGCTCGAAACGCTCCTGGTAATCGTCCTTGTCGATATCCTCGCCCATCGGCACCTCCTCGCGTACGTCATGCTCAGTCCAAAGTATATGCCAAGACGGGCGCTCTCCCCGCGCGTGCAAGTAGGGCGCCCGTCTCGGGTGTGACAGGTGACGGGTGTGACAGGTGACGGGGGACTGTCACATGACAGGTGACGGGGACTGTCACATGACAGGTGACGGGGCGACTGTCACATCGGGGACTGTCACATCGCGCTACTCGGCGGAGCTCAGCAGCCCGCCGGCAGCGGGGGCCGCCGTTCCGGAGGAAGCGGGGGCCGACCAGCTCTCGCGGGCGCGCGGCGCCTCCAGGTGCACGCGCTCCTCGATCTCGGGCATCTCGCCCTCGCGCTTGGCAAAGACAAGCTTGTCTTCGCCCTGCTCGCTCGGCTGCGCGTCCACACAGATGATGTCGCCGGCCGCGTACTTGCCCTGGAGCATCTCCTCTGCCAGAGGGTCCTCGATATACGTCTGGATCGCGCGGCGCAGCGGGCGTGCGCCGTAGATCTTGTCCGTGCCGTTTTTGACCAGGAAGTCGCGCGCGGCGTCGGTGAGCTCGATGGACATGCGCTGGGCAGCGAGGCGACGACGCAGGTCCATGACCATGAGGTCCACGATCTGGCGCAGCTCCTTGCCCGTGAGCGACTTGAAGACCACGATCTCGTCCACGCGGTTGAGGAACTCGGGGCGGAAGAGCCGTTTGAGCTCGCCCTCCACGCGGCTGCGGATCTCCTTGTCGGAGAGGCCGCCGTCGCCCTGGCTCGTGAAGCCCATGGGCGAGGTCTGCGCGATCTCGCGCGCACCGATGTTGGAGGTCATGATGATCACGGTGTTGGAGAAGTCCACGTGGCGGCCCTGGCCGTCGGTGAGCCTGCCCTCGTCGAGGATCTGCAGCAGGACGTTGAAGACGTCTGGGTGCGCCTTCTCGATCTCGTCGAAGAGCACGACGGAGTAGGGACGGCGACGGACAGCCTTGGTGAGCTCGCCGCCCTCGTCGTAGCCCACGTATCCCGGAGGGGCGCCGACGAGCTTGGAGACCTCGTGCTTCTCCATGAACTCGGACATATCGAAGCTGATCAGGGCGTCTTCGCTGCCAAAGAGGAACTCGGCGAGCGACTTGGCGAGCTCGGTCTTGCCGACACCGGAGGGGCCGAGGAAGATGAACGAGCCGCCCGGGCGGCGCGGGTCCTTGAGCGGGCTGCGGCTGCGACGGATAGCGCGCGCGACGCCGGAGATGGCCTCGTCCTGGCCGATCACGCGCTGGTGCAGGGCGTCCTCGGCGCGCAGCAGCTTGCTGGCCTCCGCCTCGGTGAGGTTGGAGACGGGCACGCCGGTGATGTCGCTCACAACATCGGCGATGGCGGCCTCGTCGACCGTCACCACGTCGAGCGCCTGCTTGTCGCGCCACTCCTTCTCGAGCGTGTCGCGCTTTGCGGCGAGCGACTTCTCCTCGTCGCGCAAACGGGCGGCCTCCTCGAACTCCTGCGCGTCCGCCGCCTTTTCCTTGTCCTCGGCGATTTTGACGAGCTGCTCGTCGACCTGCGCGAGCTCCGGGGGCAGCGACATCTTGTGCACGCGGGTGCGGGCGCCTGCCTCGTCTATCACGTCGATCGCCTTGTCGGGCAGGAAGCGGTCCTGGACGTAGCGGTCCGACAGCGTGACGGCCGCCTTGAGCGCCGCCTCGGTGTAGTGCACGTGGTGGTGCTGCTCGTAGCGGCTGCGCAGGCCCTGCAGAATCTTGAGCGTGTCCTCGACCGAGGGCTCGCCGATGTTGATGGGCTGGAAGCGGCGCTCGAATGCGGAGTCCTTCTCGATGTGCTTGCGGTACTCCTCCGCCGTGGTGGCGCCGATGACCTGGATCTCCCCGCGCGACAGGGGCGGCTTGAGTATCGACGCGGCGTCCATGGAGCCCTCGGCGGCGCCGGCGCCCAGGACGTTGTGGATCTCGTCGATGAAGAGGATGTCGTCCTCGGACTTGGTGACCTCGTCTATGACCTTCTTCAGACGCTCCTCGAACTCGCCGCGGTACTTGGAGCCGGCGACCATGGCGGCCATGTCCAGCGTCCAGACTTGCTTGCCGCGCAGGATGTCGGGCACGGTGCCCGACGCGATGAGCTGGGCCAGGCCCTCGACCACGGCCGTCTTGCCCACGCCGGGGTCGCCGATGATGAGCGGGTTGTTCTTTTGGCGGCGCGCGAGCACCTGCATCACGCGCTCGGTCTCGCGGTCGCGGCCGATCACGGGGTCGAGCTTGCCGTCGTGCGCCAGCTTGGTGAGGTTGCGCCCGAATTTCGCGAGGACGGAATCCCCGTCGTCCCCGTCGGACGGCTGCTGGCCGAACATCTGGCCAAAGCTCACGGACGCGGGCTGGCGGTGGCTCTCCTGCGGCTTGTCTTTGCGGATGAGCTCCGACACGGCGTTGCGGACCGCGTCGGCAGAGACGCCCATGCGCCCGAGCGCGGTCATGGCGATGCCGTCGCCCTCGCTCACGATGCCGAGCAGGAGGTGCTCGGTCGCGATGTAGGTCTGGCCGTGCGCCATGGTCTCGCGGTAGGCGTCCTCCAGCACGCGCTTGGCGCGCGGCGTGAAGGGGATGTGCCCGCCGGAGCCCGGCTGCACGTCTTCGCTGGACAGCTGGCGGATGGTGGCCAGCGTCTCCTCGTAGGTCACGTCGAGGCTCGCCAGCGCCTTGGCCGCGATGCCGTCGCCCTCCTTGATGAGGCCGAGCAGCAGGTGCTCGGTGCCCACGTACATCTTGCCGAGGCTCTGGGCCTCGTCCTGCGCGAGGCTCATCACCTTGCGCGCACGGTCGGTGAATTTCTCAAACATGGGTGGCGTCCTTCCCTGCCCAGGCGCAGACGGCCGGGCTCGCTTTTGTCTCAACACGTTTACCCAGATGTGTCGGATGCTATACGGCAGGCGGTCGCAGCCACAACTTTCGCGCTCCCCCCCCTGCAAAAAGACGCCCGGACCAGGAGGCCCGAGCGTCTATGGGAGTCAAACTGAGGCCTGCAGCAGGCCGGATTGCGATGCGCCGCGCCTACACAAACGCCTCGCTCGTACCCACGAGCGACTTCTCGGCATCGAGCACGTCGGTGAAGAGCTCGTCGAGCTCCATGCCCATCAGCTCGGCACCGTGGCGGATGACGTCGCGGTCGCAGCCCGCGGCGAAGCTCTTGGTCTTGAACTTCTTCTTCAGCGACTTGAGCTCCATATCGGAGACGCTGTGGGACGGCCGCATGTTGACGCAGGCGTTGATCAGGCCGGAGAGCTCGTCGACCGCGTAGAGGACCTTCTCCATCTGCAGCTCGGGAGCAGGCAGCTGGTCGTTGAGGTCGTAGTTGTGGGTCTGGATGGACTTGGCGAGCGCCGGGTTGGCACCGGCCTCCCCGAGCAGCTCGGCGGTCTTGACGGTGTGGAGCTGGTCGTCCTGCCACTTCTCCCAGTCGAGGTCGTGCAGCAGGCCGACGAGACCCCAGAACTCGACGTTGTCGGGGTCATAGCGCTTGGCGTAATAGCGCATCAGGCCCTCGACCTGCAGGCCGTGCTTGATGTGGTAGGGGTCCTCGTTGTACTGGTGCAGCAGGTCGAGCGCCTGCTCGCGGGTGATGCCCGCGTCGAGCTTGTTGCTCGTCTTGTTCTCCTTATCCGCACTGGCGCCAGCCTCGGAGCTGGCGGCGATTGCATCGACGGAGGCGAAGGGGTTGTCGGAGCTCGCCCCCTCGACCTGGGCGGCGATGTCCGCGCGGGTGATCGTCTCGGCCTTCATCTGCGGGAAGAGGAGCACGTCGCGGATGGCGGGCTGGTCGCAGAAGAGCATGATCATGCGGTCGATGCCGTAGCCGATGCCGCCCGCGGGGGGCATGCCGTACTCCAGGGCGCGCACGTAGTCGTAGTCGTAGCCCATAGCCTCGTCGTCGCCGAAGTCCTTGGCCGCGACCTGCTCGGCGAAGCGGCCCGCCTGGTCGACGGGGTCGTTGAGCTCGGAGAAGGCGTTGGCGTACTCGTGGCCGCAGATCACAAGCTCGAAGCGGTCGGTGAGGCGCGGGTCCTCGTCCTTGCGCTTGGAGAGCGGCGAGACCTCCTCGGGATAGTCGCAGACAAAGGTCGGGTTGACGAGCGTGCTCTCGCCCAGCTCGTCATAGAGCTCGAAGAGGAGCTTGCCGGCGCCCCAGTTGTCGGCCCACTCGATGCCGTGCTTGTCGCACAGCTCGCGCAGGTGCTCGACCGGGGTATTCATGTCGACGTGCTCGCCGACGACCTCGGAGGCGACCTCGGACAGGGGCACCGAGCGCCAGGTGCCGGACATGTCCACCGTCTGGCCCTGGTAGGTGATGACCTCGTGGCCCTCCTCGCAGCCGCACACCTCGCGGGCGATCGTCTTGAAGAGGCCCTCGGTCAGGTCCTTCATGCCCTGGAGGTCGGAATAGGCGCGGTAGGCCTCCATGGTGGTGAACTCGGGGTTGTGGGTGAGGTCCATGCCCTCGTTGCGGAACTGGCGGCCGATCTCAAAGACGCGCTCAAGTCCGCCCACGATGCAGCGCTTGAGGGGCAGCTCGGTGGCAATACGCAGATAGAAGTCGCGGTCGAGCGCGTTGAAATGGGTGACGAAGGGCTTGGCGTTGGCGCCGCCGAGGATGTCGTGCATCATCGGCGTCTCCACTTCCATATAGCCGTCGGCCTCCATGTAGTGGCGGATGGTCGAGACGATCTGGCTGCGCTTGCGGAAGGTGTCGCGCACGTCTGGGTTCATGATGAGGTCGACGTAACGCTGGCGGTAGCGGATCTCGCGGTCGGTCAGGCCGTGGAACTTGTCGGGCAGCGGGCGCACCGACTTGGAGAGGATCGTGAGCTTGGTCGGGGCGATGGAGAGCTGGCCGCGGCGGGTGCGGACCACGGTACCCGTGGCCTCGACGATGTCGCCCGTGTCGATCATGCCGAGGATGCCCCAGTTGTCCTCGCCGAGCACGTCGATGCGGCAGAACACCTGGATCTGACCGGTGCAGTCCTCGAGCACGAGGAAGCTCACCTTGCCCTGGCCGCGCTTTGCGCGGATGCGGCCCGCGACGGTCACGACGTCCTCGGTGTCCGCGCCGTCCGCGAGGTCCGCATAGCGCTCCTCGAGCTCGGCCGCGTGGGCGTCCACGTGCGATTTGATGGGGTACGGGTTGACGCCCTGGTTGATGAGCTGCTTGCGGCGCGCACGACGCTGGGCGCGCTCGTCGTTGATGGACGGCGCGGCGGTCTCGGCCTGCTCGGTCTGCTCTGCCATGTGCTGATTCCTCTCTACAGACGAAAGTCATAAAGACGAAAGACGGACAGGTGCACCCATGGGTAAAGCGCGCCTGTCCGCCCAATCCTACGTTGTATGCACGCTATCGCGTGATGCTGGTGATGGTGAGCTTGCGCTCTTTGCCGTTGGGCGTGTTGTACGTGATGACGTCGCCCACGACATGACCGATTGCCGCGGCGCCGACGGGCGAGTCGTTGGAGATGCGGTTGTTGAGCGAGTCGGTCTCCGTGGTGCCCACGATGGTGTAGGCGGACTTCACGCCCTTCTCGTTCTCGAACTCGACGGTGCAGCCGAGCGAGACGGACAGGTCGGCGCTATCGGACTCGACCACGCGTGCGGTCGCCAGGATCTGGCGGATCTCGTTGATGCGGCTCGCGTTTTTGGCCTGGTCCTCCTTGGCGGCGTCGTACTCGGCGTTCTCGGAGAGGTCGCCCTGGGCGCGCGCCTCCTTGATGGCCTCGATAATCTCGTTGTTCTTTTCGCCCTCGCGCCACTCGAGCTCGTCGACGAGCTTCTGGCGACCTTCGGGCGTGAGCGTCATCTCAGTTTTTGCCATGTGTTGCCTTCTCAAAAAGTGTGGTCGATGCAGGTGTGCGAGCTGATGCCGGGAGCAGGCGTCCTACTCGAGAGGTGCGCCGCACTTCTTGCAGAACGCAGAGTCGGCAGGGTTGGCGGTACCGCACTTGGTGCAGAAGACAGTATCCTCGCCGGTCTCCCCGGTGGACTCGGCTGCGGGCGCGTCGGTCGCAACGACGTCCTCGACGTTCTCGTCCTTCTTGTCCTCGTCGTCGCCCTCCATGCCCTCACGGACGTTCTTGACGGTCTTGCCAAAGGCAGCGCCGAGCTTGGGGAGGTTCTTGGGCCCGAAGATCACGAGCACGACGACCAGAATGATGACTATCTCAAAAGGTCCGAGATTCATGGGTAATCCTCTCTTGTTGTGACGTCGCGCAAGGTGCGCGGCACGGTAGCCCCGAAATTATACCCGCTCAGCCCACAAAGGGCAAAGAGGCAACAAGACCTCACAGCACGTACGCAAAGCCTTTACGACTGCGGAACATAGAGGACGTCCAAATCGACGAGTTGCGCGTCCGTGGACTTGAGGTAATTGCGTGCCGCGTCGGCGCTGCCGTAATTGATCGCCGTGAGCGAGCCTGGGTTGTCGATCGCCTCGGAATATACCTGGGGGTTCTGGCTCGTACCGGAGATAGTGAGCTGCACGGTGTCGCCCGTCGTATCGTCCGTGATCGTGACGGTATAGTCGTCGTCCTCGCCCGTCTTGTCGTAGTCGCCGAACCAGCAGCGGTACTCTTCCGTCGTGCGATCGTGGCAGGCAAAGAGCGCCACGGTACGGTCGCCGTCCTTGCCGAATCCGTACGCGACACCGCGGTTGTACGCATCGGTCCCCACGTAGTCCGCGCGCATCAGCGCCATGGCGTCAGGCAGCGCCAGCTGGGTCGCCGTAACCGCGTCCGATCCCGAGCCCACGGTGACCGTCGTACCCGTAGCGCCGCCCTGCGAGCAGGCGGCGAGTGCCAAGGCCAAGGCTGCAGCCAAGGCCGTCTTTATGACCTTCATATGAGAATCCTCCCGTACCGCGGGCGGAATGCCACCGCCCGCGCGCATCGAATATCAGAACAACGTGAAAAGGATAAGCGAACAAATCTCGATGGCAACCGCGGGCGGGTCGATATGCGTGTCGCAATTCTCGTTGCAGTAGCGTGCAAAGAGCAGATAGATGAGGTTGGCGAGGATGCCAAAGCAGATGGCGATCGCGACGTTGCCGCCCGTCGCGAGCATCGCGTAGCCGACCACGAGGGTCTCATGATGCGTGGTCGGGTAGGTGCGGTGCTGCGTGTCGAAGCCCGACAGCAGGATGAGCGCCGCGGAGATATTGAAGCCGACCGTGTAGTACTCGGGCGTGACGTACGAGAGCGCGATGGCGGTCAGTCCGCAGATGCCCAGGGCGTTGATCGCCTGAAAGACCCAGTAGCGCGGGCCCTCCTTCCGGTAGTAGGCGGTCGCATTGGGATTGACCCAGTGCCCGTGCCCGAGGAAGGCGCGCGTGAGCACGCCGACGAGGATGACGGAGAAAGAGCCGGCGTCCGCCGGCAGGTTGATCATCTGGGCAAAGACAAACACGAGATAGCCGACGACTCCGCCGAGGCCCGACACGAGCATGACTGCGGGGTCATGCGTGAAAAGGAGCGAATGGTTGACGTCCCAGCCATCGATGTCGTACTTGCGCGACGCGTAGGCCGTCGACACCGAAGCCGCATTGAAGATGATCGCGGGAAGAAACACCGTGTTGAGCAGCGTGTCCATCAGGAAGGGCGACTCGACGCCCGCCGCCTTGAGCAGATAGATGAAGATGCCGGCAAAGCCTGTGCAGATAAATGTCTGCGTACCGCCGAATATGGCACCGACGATGCCGATAAAGAACGCCAAGAGCGCGGTAGACCAACTGAACATGCGACCCCCTCCCGAATCGGTTGGGGTATCCCAGCCGTACTCTCAACTGTAGGCGAAAATCCCAAATCGGGGGCGTGGGTTCAGGTCAAGCATCCAGCGCGTCGGTACGCGGTCGCACATCGCGCTCAGCCGTGCACGTAGACCTTGGCCGCGTGGAGCATGTTGACCTCGCGCAGCTCGAGCTCGCCGTCGATATAGGGCTTGTACATCGCTTCGATGGAGCCGACGCCCATGCTGCAGCCCGAGCACGCCTCGCAGGAGCTGTCGTCGCAGAAGCTCAGGCCCTTCTTCACGATGCGCATGCGCTCTTCGCGCGTGGTGTCTTTGATCAGAACGCTCTGCATGCTGCACCCCCCTGGTTACCTGCGGGTACCTACCGCACTTTATTGTGCCCTCTTTCGGCGATTTATTCCCAGCAATACACTGGCATATGAAAAAAGACACGCCGTGCCTCGGCAATACGTCCGTCCAGGCAATGCGCAGAAGTAAGGAGACGCCATGCAGTGGATCACCAAACCGTCGGCACCGCTGGCCGAAGCCGTCAGGGCATTGGCTCAGCGCATCGACAAGGCGGACGCCGTGCTGGTCGGTGCTGGCGCCGGACTCTCGGCCGCGTGTGGGCCGGCCTTCGATTACTCCGGCAGGAACTTCCTCGACAAGTTCGGCGACTTCCACGAGCGGTACGGCATCAACGACCTGTACTCGGGTGGCTTCTACCCCTTCCCCGACGCCGAGACGCGCTGGGCCTGGTGGAGCCGGCACATCTGGTACGCGCGCTATGCCTGCCCCGTCGGCCAGCCCTACCGCGACCTGGTCGCCCTGCTGACCGGCCGCGACCACTTCGTGATCACCACCAACGTCGACCACCAATTCCAGCGCGCTGGCCTCGACAAGGACCGCCTCTTCTACACCCAGGGAGACTACGGCCTCTGGCAGTGCTCGACCCCCTGCCACAGTCGGACCTACGACAACTACGACCAGGTCAAGGCCATGGTCGAGCAGCAGCACGGCCTCCGCATACCCACCGGACTCGTCCCCCATTGCCCCGTGTGCGGCGAGGAGATGAGCATGAACCTCCGCGCGGACAATACCTTTGTCGAGGATGCCGGCTGGCACGTCGCGGCTCGGCACTATCACAGCTACCTGGATTCCCTGCGCGACAAGAAGGTCGTCTACCTCGAAATCGGCGTCGGCGGCAACACCCCGGGCATCATCAAGTACCCTTTCTGGCGTATGGCGCTCGAGAGCCGCGACGCGACCTATGCCGAGCTCAACTACAGTGACATTCTGGCCCCATCCGACCTCGGAAAACGCGCCCTGCTCATCCAGGGCGATGCCGCAGAGGCGCTCGCACAGCTCCGCGCCGAACTCGGCGCATAGAATCTCGGCGTACAGAGAGGAAGACGGACATGCAGGTTGCAGACACCCACGCAGACGAGCTGCTCTGGCTCGTACGTTACTTGGAGCGGGAGCGTTTTGACGCGACAAGCGAGGGGCTCGAGGCCTGGTCGACCGATGACCTCTGGGCGCGTTTCCGCTCGCTGGTCAACACGCGCGAGCCGCAGCCGGCGTCCGATGAGTTCTATGCGAGGCAGGACGCACTGCTTCGCTCGCTCATCGACGAAGCAGGCGTGACGGATGCGGAGAGCCTCCCCCGCAGCGAGGCGGATGGGCGCCTGTCCGTGTGGCGCGGCGACATCACGACCATCCGCGCCGATGCCATCGTCAACGCCGCCAACAGTCAGATGCTCGGCTGTTGGGTCCCCGGCCATCGCTGCATCGATAATGCCATCCACACCTTCGCCGGCGTCGAGCTGCGCGAGGAATGCGCGCGCATCATGGCAGCCCAAGGTCACGAGGAGCCGACTGCCCGGGCAAAGGTCACGAGCGGCTACAACCTGCCCGCCGCGCATATCATCCACACCGTCGGCCCCATCGCGGGCGGACGACCGACCGCACGGCACCGCCTGCAGTTGGCGGAATGCTATGAGAGCTGTCTCGACTCCGCTGCGGGGGCAGGATGCCACAGCGTCGTCTTCTGCTGCATCAGTACGGGCATCTTTGGTTTCCCCCAGCGCGAGGCGGCCGAGATCGCCGTGCGCACCGTCCGCCGCTGGCTCGACGCGCACGCGGCGGACAGCGCAACCACGGTCGATCACGTTGTCTTCAACGTTTTTCTTCCTGCAGACGAGCAGATCTACCGCTCGCTCATCTAGCAGACGACGGCGCCTACCGGGGCATCGGTCCAGACGATCTCCACGTGCTCCTTGCCATCGGCATCATCCCACTCGCTCGTGAGGATCATGCCCTGCGACTTGATGCCGCGCAGCTTGCGGGCTTTGAGGTTGAGCAGCGCCACGAGCCTGCGGCCCGCAAGCTCCGCCGGGTCGTAGAACTCCGCCAGGCCGGACACGATGGTCCGCGGCTCGTCTTCGCCAAAATCGAGGGTGAAGACGAGCAGGCGGTCCGCATCGGGATGCTTTTCGCATTTGACGATCTGCCCCACCGCCAGCTCGAGCTTGTCGAAGTCATCGAATTGGATCATGTCTTTGTGCTCAGCCATGGGTAATGCTCCTCCTTCTGTTTGCAGCGTATCCAGCATACCGTTGACCGGCCGCTCATGCCCAGCAAATCGTGCACGCTATGAGCAGCTGCGCCGCATAGTATGCCAACAGATAAATCGCGCGCAGCGGCCTGACCTTCTTAATAAAGCCATAGTATGCGAGCATGAAGTCGCTCGACGCGAAGAGCAGGGAGCCGCAGGCAAACAGGACGGTCAGGTGGGTGACCCCCGCCGTGAACAGGCACCCGAGGGCTGCCGAAAGTGTGCCGACCGCAATTACAAGGTAAAGTGCACCAAGCGTCTTGAGCGCCCGGGAATCCACCTGGACCCGTTTCATGAGTGCGGGGACGCTCACAATCGACAGGACTGCACACAGCACCAGGGCAAGCAGCGCGCTCGAACTGTCGCGCGTCAACAGCGCCGTGATATAGGCGAGATGCCCAAGCAGAAACGACACCGTACCGACGGCAGACGCGACGACCGCCCGTCTGTCTTGCCAGATAAAACGCAGCTCGAGGATCACGTCCCCCAGCGCCCCAAGAGTAAGGCCCGTGACCACCAATGCGCCGAAGGTGGTCGGGTGCGCCAGGCATAGGACGACGCCGAGCATCACGAAACAGAGCGAGGCCAATCCCTTCAGCACGACGCTCTGGTGTTTCTTTCCAGTGTATGTCGCGCAAATAAAAGCGATGTCTGCCGCGGTACCCGCCAGCACCAAAGCCCAGACGTACCAGTCCATTGCACTCATCTCCTCTGCCGGGGCACAACGCGGAACGGATGAAATCCGGGGCAGCTATCGGTGCCGCGGCTCGACATAGAGCGCGCACTGGGCGGCGGGCTGCCCGTCCTCATGCGTCACCAGGAGGATGTGCCGCTGCGGATTTGCCTCGTCCGTCTTTTCCCAGATGCCCACCCGCTCGCCTTCGTAGCACTGCGAGAGGAAATGCACCTCCATATCCGTCGGCCGCCATGCGTCGTAGAAATCAGCGTCGAACGCATCAAGGAAACGATTCACATACAGCAGGTTGTTCATGTGCCGCGTCTTGTCGAGATCCGTGTAGCGCACCGGGGCTGCATACACCTCACGCATCCCATCCGACTTCTTGGGGAGACGCTCGAAGCTCACCGATACCGGATCGCGGTCCTCCTCCATCTCGTACGGAAAGTCGATGAAGTCCATCAGAGCAGGGCGCATCGTGTCGAGGTCGAAGACACACGCCTCGAGACGGCCAAAGGCCACGGGCTCGCCTTCTACGGAAATCGTCGTATCGAGCCAGAGCGTACGCTTCGATGGGCGTTTCTCGCACCAGGACTCCACGCGGACCCTGTGGTCGTAGCCAATCTCACGCACGAAATGCATGCGATAGCGCAGGAATATCCAGGGCGCGCGGTATTTCTCGACGAGGGTGACGTTGCCCTTGTCGACCAAGTTGAGAAGCCCCGTCACGCCATCCTGGAAATACCCGAAGTAGCCGCGCGCGCCTATGTAACCGTCCTGTTCGGCTTCGCGGAAATAGGTCGTGTGCTCATACGAGTGAATCATTTCAACCTCAATCCTGTGGGCGTCGCCTCTCGCCTTATCGCAGCGTGTACCCCAGCAGGTCGTGATGTATGCTCAACATGCACCACGACGTTTAGGCTATTTTGAGCCACTTCGCCCTCATCCGGCAGGTGCTCCGCCGCCGAACGCCCCGCGTTTTTCTTCGCAACGCCACCGCTCAGATTGGAGCGCTCATGTCCAAGGCCCAACGCCCAAAGTCAGGCCATCGCGCTCCGCTGGCCGGCGAGGACCCGCGCGAATTCCACGGATGCGCTCGCAAGAAGCGTTACCTGACCAAGGTCGAGGCGCAAAAGGCCGCCGACGCCGCAAGCCGGCGCAAGGACGCTCCGCGTCTCTACGTCTACGAGTGCCCCTATTGCGGCAGCTGGCATCTCACGCATCGCAGGAAGGGAAAATGATGAGCACGCTGATCGTCCACTGCCATCCCTATGAGGGGAGCTTTTGCCACGCCGTCCTCGAGACCCTGGCACAGAGGTTGGAGCAGGAGGGCCAAGAAGTCATTATTGACGATCTTTATGCAGATGGACTCTCCCCCGCAATGACCCCAGCCGAGCTCGCCGACTACAGCTCCGGTAGCCCACACGACCCGCTCGTCGAGCGCTATCTCAAAGACCTCACTTCCTGCGAACATCTTGCGCTTGTCTTCCCCGTCTGGTGGAACGACGCCCCGGCAATGCTGCGCGGCTGGCTCGACCGCGTCCTTCTCGTCGGCAGTACATGGGACATTGGTCCCGACGGCATGGTCGGCCTGCTCGGCGGCATCCAAGACGTCACGCTCTACACCACCTCCGACAACCCGACCGAGTTCCTCGAGAACGTCACCGGCAATGGCATCCGCCGCACGTTGCTCGACGGCACCTTCATGCAGCTCGGCATCGAGCGGCGCATCTGGCACAACTTCGGTTGTGTGAGTACCGCTACGGACGCCGAGCGCGCCGCATGGCTTCATGGCGTCGCAACCGATACGCTGCCCGCCTCGGGCGACACCAGCGGCAGCGAGTCCTCTGCCCCCGACTTCGTCCCCTGGGCGCTCGATGAGGTGGAGCTCGATCCCAGCCTCTTTGGCAAAGACTACCTCTACGAGCTCATACACGTCGGACAACCCATCGCACGCGATACGCTCTACCGCAGGTACGCGCAGCGTTTCTATACCGGGCGGGCGACCAGTACGGTCCGCCGCGACGTCGACGGCATCCTCGGCCTCATCAAGTCCCGGATAATCGACTGCTCGCTGCCCGATGAGGATCCGGCATACCGCACGGCCGATGGCGGGCCCATCGTCCCGCGCCTCGCTGGTTCGCGCTCCATCGCCGAGATACCCTTGGCCGAGCTTGTCGAGGATGTCGTGGCGGTGGCTCGCAGCACGCAGAGAGCGTTGCCCCGCGCAGATTTCATTCGCGAGGTTGCCGGCACCCTCGGCTACAAGCAGGCTGGACGGCAGATCAGGGAATGTATCGGCCACGCAATCGATTACGCCCAAAAGAAGGGCCGTGTCGCAAAGGATAAGATCATCTCGTAGACGTTCTTGCCTTCAAGACGGTTCAGTCTTGCCCGGTACGACACGCATCGCACCGGGCAAGACAACGTGCGTCCTCAAACAGCCTCTACACTACTCGATCGAGTACTCCTTATAGAGAGCATCGCGGTCGCCATCACGCAGGGCCGCAATCACCTCGGAGGCATCCATGCCCGACTTCAGCATGGCTTCCATGAGCGCAGCTTCGCGGTCTCGCTCGGACGCGATTCCTTCCGCGCGCCCTTCGGCACGGCCCTCCTCGCGTCCTTCGGCACGGCCCTCCTCGCGGCCCTCCTCGCGACCTTCCTCGCGACCTTCCTCGCGACCCTGGGCAGCGGCATATCTCCTCGCATCCTCGAGATCCCAGTCAAGCCTGCTCATGCTACTCACCCATTCCTCATCGCGATAGGCATCTTCCACAGCCTGCGCGAGCCTACCGGTAAGCGAATCCTCGGACCCAGCCCTGTTTGTTGACACATATTCTAGCAACGCCGCTACGTCCGCCGATGCGCGAGAGAGGTCGCCGTCGGCGCAGAGCACGATATCGTGCACGCCGTTTTCGAAGGCCACCGTCGGGTCTTCTTGACACGTGCTCTCGAAGGTATACACAGGAAGTCCGTGCTCAAAGTAATCGTGCAGGCAGATGAAGATAACGTAAACCGGCTTGAGACCACCGAACGCCTCACCCTTGCCCAGCATGCGACGATCGAGTTGCGAACGATAGAAACGCATACGACGCGGTAGGTCTTCCTGCTCGTACGTCTGCATCTCCACCTCAAAAGCAGCTTCGTCACCCTGGAGGAAGACGTCGAACCGCACGCCACGATGGATGATGCTCGTACTTTCCGACTCGACCTCGATGGTCTTGATGCGACCGACCTTCATGTCCAGGATCTGCTCGATCATCTCCTGACAGAGATCGGGATTGTCCTGCATCACCTTAGCGAACACGTAACGATTAGAGATGGGGTAGCGCTTACACATAGGCACTTCCTTCCATATCCCCTGGGCTGAGAGGATCTTGCAGGCGTGGTACGGGCAAGGGAGGGGTAACCCCGCCATCTATGGTCGCGCCTTCGTCCCGGGCTCTCGAGCGTGCGCCTGCACTGGCTCTGTTGGGTATGAGTATAGGCAAGAAAGCAGACATTTGTTCTTATTTTTGAAAATTACGGTTCTCTCTATAATCTCTCTATAGGATGTTCTGTATATCGGTATGATACTATTCTTAGGCACTTTATCAGCATGTATAGCAATAGCGAAAAACTATAGCGCTATACAGTGAAATTGTCTGATAGAACAATGTTTCTTTTTTTCGCTATGATAATTGAATACATTTGTTTGCAATCTGACCTGCATCAGATCTTATCCGTAGCCTCTTCCAACGTCTCGGCCACCATTGGGATTGACCTTGAATCCAGCCCGCCACAAACCTCGGCGCCCGTGTTTGCCCGAGCCTCCCCCATGCCTCCCCTATATCAGCACGCCGGCGCAGTGGTCCACCTCGTGCTGGATAATCTGGGCGGTGTACCCCTCGTAGCGTGCGGTACGATGACGAAAGTCCTCGTCGTCGTACTCCACCGTGATGCGGCGGTAGCGCGTCACCGCACGCTGCCCGGGCAGGGAGAGGCAGCCTTCGACCGCCTCGTACGGGCCCGTCTTGCGTGTGATCTGCGGATTGAACATCAGCACGTCTTGTCCGCGCGCCTCATCATGAAAGACGATCACGGCCTTGCTGACGCCCACCATGTTGGCGGCCATACCCACGCATTCGTCGGCGTGCGCCGCCAGGGTGTCGAGCAGGTCCTGCCCCAGCTGGGCGTCAGCCGACACAGCCGGCTCGGCGGGGCGCTGCAGCACGATACGCGAATGCACGATAGGTCGAATCATTTTGCCTCCTTGGAACGTCGGCGCAACCGCCCCTATGATAAGGGGCGGACAACAGTGAGAGGGACGGTGGCGATGGACGGCTTTGTCGACAAAACGGTCGAGCTCGGACGCGAGGTATACGTCGCCCGCGGCGCCCAGGTGCTCGGACGAGCCTACCTGGGCGATGAGGTCAGCGTCTGGAACGGCGCCGTCATTCGCGCCGACATGGCGGAGATCCGCATCGGTCCGCGCTCGAACGTGCAGGACAATGCCGTGGTCCACGTGGACGCGGGTCATCCCGTCGACATCGGCGCGGGCGTCACGATCGGCCATGGCGCTATCGTCCACGGCTGCGCCATCGGCGACAACACGCTCATCGGCATGGGCACCATCGTCCTCAACGGCGCACGCATCGGCCGCGACTGCATCATCGGCGCCGGCGCGCTCGTGACGCAGGGCAAGGTCGTGCCCGACGGGAGCATGGCCTATGGCAATCCCGCAAGAATCATCCGGCAGCTGACGCCCGAGGAAGTCGAGGCAAACCGCGCCAACGCACAGGCTTATGTCGACGAGGCGCATGCCCTTCTTGGCTAGGGTGTCTTATCTCGTCGAAACGTATTGAGCTGCCCGAGCGATCGGGGTGTCTTACCAGCGCAAAGACAGACAGGTGATCGATCCGTCGATCTTGCGGTACTCGCTCATGTCGACGGTGATGACGCCGTAGCCGCACGCGGCTCCCCAAGCGCGCAGCTGCGCCTCCACCACGGGATAGCCGGCTGCCATGATGACCTTGTCGTTGATGCGCACGCAGTCGGCCCCGTAGGCCTCCCCGTCGGGCACCTCGAAGATATTCGCGAACTGCCCCTGGCGGTATACGGCCGACGCCTTGAACTCGCCCGAGACCAGCAGGTTGCCGTCCTCCACGTAGGTGCCACCCGTCTTGAGGTGCAGGATGTGCTCCACGGGCACCTGCACGGTGGCATAGCCCCACTCGGCCAATAAAGTCGTGAACTGGTCGAAACCCGCTTGGTTGGTGCGACGGGAGTGACCGACGTAATAGGTGTCGTCGACCATCATCACGTCCCCGCCCTCGAGCGTCGCAGGGTCGACGAGGCGCTTGATCTGGTCCGCCGCGAAGAACTCCCGCAGTGTCGGCAGCATGAGCTCGGCTTCGTCGTGGCGCGAGGGGGTCGCCGGGATGTCCACCACGATGCCCCGGGGCGTAATGACGCAGGTGTCCTCGACAAAGACGCTGTCGGGATAGTCGTCGAGCGCGGGCAGCACCGTGACCTCGACGCCCGCCTGCTGCAGGGCGCCCACGTAGTCGTCGTGCTGCCGCAGCGCGAGCTCGTAGTCGGGCGTGCCCAGCTGCGGGTTGGTCGTGATGCCCTCGATGACCCTGCGGCAGGGGCGGCGGACGATCGCATGAGTAAAGTTGCTGGCCATGGGCCTTCCCCTCGCTCGGTCAACCGATACGCAGGATTACTTCTGCTCTGTGATAACACAAAGCTGTTTCAGCGACATGTCGGTCGGACAGCGTCAGTCGTCTGCGGCGTCTAGGAGGGCGACCAGCGCCTCCTCGCGCGTCTGCCCCTCTCCGCGCAGACGGTCAAGCTTTGCCGCGCGTGCAGCGTCCAGGTCAACGATGACCAGCGAAGACGAACCATGCTCCTTCGCGTCCTCGTCCTGCCCGACAGCGGCAGCTCGGTCACCCGCAAACCACGCGTCAAAGAGCGACCCGACCGTCCCGGCTGTGTCTTCCGCGGGCACGTCGGCATCCGCAGCGGTCTCGAGATCGAGCAGAGCGTCATCGGTATACACACGCAGGCCATCGACGTTCAAGGCATCCGCATCTGCTGCCGCTTCGGCAATCTCGCACTCGATCGCAAGCTCGGGCGCCAGGCTCTCCAGCACGCCGGCGAAAGCCCGCGCCTCCAGCTCGTTGGCAAACTCACGCTCCTGAGTCGCCGATACCGCGCGCCACGTCACCGTCCAGCTCATGAGTCGCTCCCCCGATAGCCATGATCCACAAAGTCTACGGCGCTCAACGGCAGCTGGACGAGCCTGATTCCCGCCTCATCCCCCGCTAGGACCGCGATGCCCGCGTTGGGCGTCTTGAGCGTCTCGCTCTTGATTTTGCGGCGGACGGGACCGAGGCCGCGGTAGAACTCGAGCAGCACGTAGCGCATGAGCGCCCCGTGGGCCGTGACCAGCACCTTGTCGCCATCGGCGCTCTCGTCGTACATGGTCTGGAAGGCGCGGCGCACGCGCGCCCGCACCTGTGCGCCCGTCTCGCCTCCGACGGAGGAGAAGTTCTGCCGCAGGTAACACCTGACGAATTTCGCGCCGTACTGCTTTTGCGGCTTGCCGTCGATCGTCCCAAAGTCGAATTCCCGCAGGTCGTCCAAGGGTGCCACCGGCACGTCGCGCCCGGCCAAGATGATCTCGGCCGTTTGGCGCGCCCTGCCGAGCGGCGAGGTGTAGCACCGTGCGAAATCGACGCCCGCCAACGCGCGACCGGTATCCTCCACCTGCCAGATCGACTCCTCCGCCAGCGGCGAGTCCACCCGTCCGCCCTGGATGATGCCGTCGCGGTTGTATTCCGTGCGCCCATGCCGGACGTAGTAAAAGGTGACGCGCTTCATCTGTTTGACCCGTCTACTTCGAATAGTGCACGTGCACGAGGCGCCAGCCCGCGTCCTCGCGGACCGCCACCTGCGTCTCGAGGCCGGCGATGCCGTATGGCTCGCCCGTCTCCCTGCGCTCGCACTCGGTGTGGTAGCCAAAGATGATGAGCGCCGTGTCCTCGGCAATCAGACGCATGCTGAGCTCCTCACGGACCAGCTCGATCGTGCGGTAGCTGGCGCGAACCGCCCCGACGAGGAAGTCTTCATATATTCCCTTGTCTCCGAGGTAGGTGTGCCTGATAGAGACGAGGCTCACGTCGCGAGTGGACGAGAACACCTCGTCGTACAGCGCCCGGTCCTGCGTGCTCACGAGCCGACGGTATTTCTCGACGAGCTCCTCGAGCTCCGCTGCGGTTTTCTCATCCATGGGAGTCGTTCCTTTCTCAATCACCGTGCCGTCGTGGGGACATAACGAATCTTTACAACTATTTACAACTTTCCCGTTCTTTACAACTCTTTACAAGTCGCACAATACACACTCGCTCGAGGTGCGCGAAATACCGTTGCACACATGAAAAAAGGCCACCGCATGATGCGATGGCCTTCGTCAATCCATGGTCGGGTTGACTGGATTTGAACCAGCGACCTCTCGGTCCCGAAAAAGTTCCAGCGCTCAAAGATAGGCTTTACCGTTCTGGCCGTCAAGTCACTTTTCGGTATTTGACCTGCAGTTTTGTCAGCATCGACCGTTTCCGTCGAGTATTGTCCCTTCCATCACTGGACGGGCGTTTGTGGCCAGTTTGTGGCCAGTCGAGACCGCGTTTTGTGGCCACTCCCGAACGCCCAAGTCGATGGAAGGACGCAGCCTATGAAGCCCATGAAGTACTCGAACCCCTCCGTGAGGGACCGTGGCGGCGGACACTGGCAGGCCCGCTTCAGGTACAAGGAGGGAGACAAGTGGCGGACCCTCTCCAGGAACCTGGAGGCGACGTCGAAGAGGGACGCGAACAAGAAGGCGACCCAGCTTCACAGGCAGCTCGAGGAGGAGGCTGAGCGCGCCAAGCTCCGGGTGCTGCTCGTCATGGACGAGGACGAGGCCGTCTTGGAGAGGTTCCTGGAGAAGTACATCTCCGGGATCGAGGGCTCGGGGCAGATCGAGAGGACGACCGCTGCGGGATACCGCTCCTCGGCCGCGCACATCTGCAGGTACCTCGGGGACGTCAGGATCGACGACATCACCGCCGACATGATCGTCTCGATGCAGAGGAGGCTCCTCACGGAGGACGGCCTGTGCTCGGACTCCGTAGCCAAGGACCACCGGCTGCTCAAGCAGGCCCTGTCCTACGCCGTGGAGACAGGGGCACTCGCCAAGAGCCCCTTCACGAAGTCGCTCAAGGCGCCGAAGAGGCGCAGGCGCGAGCCGAACGCCCTCGACGACTCCGAGCGCCAGAGGCTTCTGGCCGCGCTCGACTCCATGGTCGACAGCGAGCTCACCCTCGCGGTGCGCCTCGGGCTCTCCGCCGGCCTCAGGCGCGAGGA
>Ga0256404_1001106_pt1 | contig 67559 bp, 54 predicted proteins | sample RumenRJG_01DNA_FD_185990 | JGI IMG/M metagenome (GOLD analysis project Ga0256404, IMG submission 185990) | Bovine rumen microbial communities from Lethbridge, Alberta, Canada - RJG_01 | ecosystem: Host-associated > Mammals > Digestive system > Stomach > Rumen | place: Canada: Alberta | collected... | reverse complement strand
TATGCCCCAGCTGCAGCCCGTTCTTGACAAGTACGGCTTCGCAAGCTTTGAGGATGTAAAGGCTTTTACCAACAGCAAGGGCGTAGATGCTTACAGTATCGTAGAGAGCACACAGCCTATTTGCTTTGAGAACGTAAAATGGGCTTATGAGCTCGGCGCAGCGATCGCTATGAAGGAAGGCGCCAAGAAGGCAGCCGACGCTGCTAAGTGGATCGGCGTAGGACTGCAGGCATTCTGCATTCCCGGATCTGTCGCAGATCAGCGTCAGGTCGGTATCGGCCACGGCAACCTCGGCGCAATGCTGCTCGACGAAGAGACCGAATGTTTTGCATTCCTTGCAGGACACGAGTCCTTCGCAGCTGCAGAAGGCGCGATCAAGATCGCTCTGAACGCCAACAAGGTTCGTACGAAACCGCTCCGCGTCATCCTGAACGGACTTGGCAAGGATGCAGCTATGATCATCAGCCGTATCAACGGTTTCACGTATGTGCAGACCAAGTATGACTATCTGTCCGCAGACGTCAAGGAAGACCACGCTCTGACCATCGTCAGCAAGACCGCTTATTCGAGCGGCGATCGCGCGAAGGTCAACTGCTACGGCGCAGACGACGTTCGTGAAGGCGTTGCGATCATGTGGCACGAAGGTGCGGATGTTTCCATCACCGGCAACTCCACCAACCCCACACGTTTCCAGCACCCTGTAGCAGGTACCTACAAGAAAGAGCGCTGGGAAGCCGGCAAGAAGTATTTCTCCGTTGCTTCCGGCGGCGGCACAGGCCGTACACTGCATCCCGATAACATGGCAGCAGGTCCCGCTTCCTACGGCATGACCGACACCATGGGCCGTATGCACTCCGACGCGCAGTTCGCAGGTTCTTCCTCCGTTCCCGCGCACGTCGAGATGATGGGCTTCCTCGGCGCAGGCAACAACCCTATGGTCGGTATGACTGTAGCAGTTGCTGTTGCTGTTCAGGAGGCAATGTCCAAATAATACACAGCAGTGGTATGAGAAGGCCCCCGAAGATTACTTCGGGGGTCTTTTGTTTACCGGTAAAGCGTGTGGCGCGGCTGCTCGCGCCGCAATTCACCAATACATTATGATTATGCCGGAGGTTATCAATATGGATCATGCAGAAAAGGCCAGGGCTCTGTTCCTGGAAGGATATAACTGCGCGCAGGCAGTATTTTGCGCTTTTGACGACCTGACCGGGCTGGATCGGGAGACGTCCGCGCGTCTGGCTTCCTCCTTTGGCGGAGGCATGGGGCGCATGCGGGAAGTCTGCGGCACGGTGAGCGGCGCGCTGCTTGTTCTGGGGCAGCTCTGCGGTTATGCAGACCCCAAAGACCCGCGGGCCAAAACAGACCACTACCATCTGGTACAGGAATTTGCCAGGCGCTTTCGGGAGATCAACGGTACGATCATCTGCCGGGAACTCCTTGCCGGGGTAAAGACAAAGCCCGGAAACGAGCCGGAGGAGAGAACGAAGGAGTATTACGCGTCCCGCCCCTGCCTGCGCCATGTGGGAGAGGCGGCAGCGATCGTTGAGGAACTTCTGCGCGAGCAGAGTGAATCTTAATATGGTGTCATTAATGTGGTATCATTAAGAGGAATCCTCAATAGATATGATTTAAGCTGGTATTCGGGGCCCGTGTAGCGGGCGGCTCGGGGCGAGTATCGATAAACAGCTGCGAAAGGAACAAAATGAGATCGAAGTTATTTGCGCCGGTGGATATGACCGAGGGAAATCCGGTCATTCAGATCATCAGATTTACTATTCCCATGCTGCTCGGTAATGTCGCGCAGCAGCTCTACAACACGGTGGACAGTATCATCGTCGGGCGGTTTGTGGGCGACAACGCGCTGGCGGCGGTCGGCAGCGCCGGCCCCATCCTCAATTTGATGCTCGTTCTGTTCATGGGCATCTCCGTGGGGGCCAGTATCATGGTCGCCCAGTTCTTCGGCGCGCGGCAGAGAGAGTCGCTCTCCAGGACCATCGGCTCCTGCGTAATACTGACGGGGGCAGCATCGCTGATCATTATGATCGTCGGGCCGCTTGTCACCATGCCGCTGCTGCGGCTTCTGGGCACGCCCGAGAGTATTATCGGCTGGTGTCAGAGCTATCTGATCATTATCTTCCTGGGCATCGCCGGCGGCGGCTACTACAATATTCTGAGCGGCGTGCTGCGCGGCCTGGGCGACTCCATGTCCGCCTTGGTCTATCTTCTGACGGCGACGGCGATCAATATAGTCCTCGACTATGTATTTGTGGCTTACTTCGGCCTCGGCGTCGCGGGCGTCGCCCTCGCGACAGTCATCGCGCAGTTCGTCTCCGCATTTCTGTCGCTCAGGCGGCTGACCAGGATGAAGGACTATTTTGACATGAAGAAAGAGTATCTGGTGCCGGACGGCGAGTACGTCGGCCAGTTGATCCGCCTCGGAATTCCTTCGGGTATCACGCAGGCAATCTTCTCCATGTCCATGATCGTGGTGCAGTCGCTCACCAATTCCTTCGGCGAGCAGTTTATCGCGGCCAACGTCATTGTCATGCGAATCGACGGCTTCGTCATTCTGCCGGCGCTGTCCTTCGGCGCGGCGATGACCACTTATGCGGGCCAGAATATAGGCGCCGGCCGCATGGACCGCGTCCTGGAAGGCGCTAAAAAAGGCACTCTCACTGCCATGGGGATCTCTGCCATAGTTACCGGCCTGATCCTGCTTCTGGGCAGGCCGATCATGGGCCTCTTCACGAAGACGCAGGAGCTGATCGACCTCAGCTACAGCATGATGCAGATCATTGCGGTGGGATATGTCATCATCGAGATCACCCAGTGCCTGTGCGGTATCATGCGCGGCGCCGGCGACACTGTGAGTCCCATGTGGATTTCCATCGCGACGTCGGTCGCGCTGCGCGTGCCGCTCGCTTACGGCCTGGTCGGGGTGACAAAGTCCCCGCAGCTCCCGCAAGGGGACTGCGCCATGATGTACGTTTCCATGCTGATCTCCTGGAGCCTCGGCGCGGTCATCACCCACGCGGTGTATAAGCGCGGCAAGTGGAAGGAGAAAGCGAACCTGATGATAGGGGAAGAAACGTAATGTGCCGCGGGCCTATTTTGATGCCCGTACTTTCTTCAGTGCCCGGTTGACCCTCGAAAAGTCAATGGAGCACTGTCCGTCTGATATACGGATCGGAATGACTGCGTCAAAATCATATTTCTCCGGATAGAAAGTACCGTCCCTGAAATCGTAGACCAGGACCGTCTCATGATCCGGATCTACGATCCAGTATTCCTTGACGCCGGCATTCTGGTATTTATACAGCTTGAGGAGCATATCCTTGGAGCGGGTGGAAGGGGAGAGGATTTCCAGTGCAAGATCCGGCGCACCTTCAAAGCGTTTCGCACCCAGATCATAAGGACCGCAGATCACGAGGAGATCCGGCTGTACCATAGTTTTGTTGTCCATATCCAGCCTTACATCACAAGGCGAAAGATAGACCTCACACTGTCCTTCGTGGGCATCGGTGCATTCCCGGAAGAGTATGTAGAGCTCTCCGAGAATCTTCTGATGTATGACAGCCGGCGCTGACATGTCGTAGAACACGCCGTCGATCAACTCGACGCGGCGCTCGTCCGGGAGCGCATAATAGTCTTCCAAGGTGTACTCACCGTCTCTTTTCTCGGAGATATTCTTAGAGACAGGAGAATATTTGTATTCAGCGGGGGATTCCCTTACCACACCGTGTGTTTCAGGGAGATCCTCATAAGCATAGCTGCTCCTTGTGACCTGAGTGTGATCGGACGCATTTCTTCTCCGGCTTTCTTCGGCAGAGAGAACGGTTTCTATTGCCACCAAAGTAGCTTTTCTGGGCGCCTTCGTGGCGCCGCTCATGACCTTCTGCACTGTACTCAGCGGAAGATCGGCGGCTTTCGCGATCATTTCATTGGTGAGGCCTAAAGCAGTTTTTCTGTTTTTCAATTCTTCGATCGTCATCGCAACCTCCTGTCACTGCGCAAACAAATGTTCTGCTTATAGAATAGCCGCAATATATCCAAAAGTCAATAAAAATAGTATAAAAAACGCAATATAAATGCAAAATAAATGCAAAATGGAAATTGTACCGGAACTGTGACATCACCGGGATGACTGTTCGTTCACTTCTTCGCCGCAGGACAAAGAGCATCCATTTATTGCATGGCTTACGTCAGTTTTTGTAAGGATGCACGGAACAAAGAACAAATAGAAACTACTGTAAAGTTTAAGAGGATATGAATTGGTAGACTTCTTATTAAGAAGAATAAGATAAAGACTTAAGGGAGGTCAGCCAAAATGAATAAACAGTTTAAAGAAATCCTTGTTATGAACCTTATGTACAATCTGCTGCTCGCGATCGTACTGTCTATCGTGGCGCAGATCATGAGTTTTGGAAAAGTGATGTGGCCGGCAGTCCTGGGCGATATTGCGATGGCCTATATCCTGGAAATGATGATTGCCCTCTTTCTTCCTTTTTCAAAATGGGGAATGATGCTGGGCAGCAAATATGCAAAGCCCGGAACCCTCAAGTACAGGATCCTGATGACGACCGGCACAGCGATTCCATTCGCGATCGCGATGTGCCTGGGCATGAGCTTCATAGGTACAGTCCTGATCGCGCACCAGCCGCTGAACGTATGGCTCAAGGCCCTCGCCGGAATGCTGCCGGTTTTCATTATTCTCGGCTGGTTATTGTCCTTTCTGTTTGTCCCTGTTTTCATGGGACTTGCGCATAAAATCGTATATGGCGAGTGATGTTGAAGGACGGCCAGACGACACATTTTGGAACAAAATGTGTCGTCTGGCCGTTTCCTTGTCACAGACTCATGTATAATAAAGATAAATTATTTTCGGAATTGCGTCGAAAATCCGGCCAATATCAGAACAGGACCGGGTTCATGCCGTACGGGGGGGAAGACATGCAACAGCTGCAAATTCAGGAATGCAAAATGGAACTGCTATATCTGACCAATGAATCTATGCATTCACATCAGGATATAGAAGTGCTGTATATGATCGACAATGAAGCGGAGGTTTTGACAGAGAATTCGTTTAAGCTCAGGAAAAATGATATAGCCGTCATCAATTCGGGCGAGGAGCACAGGATCCGGTGCAGCCATAATGCGATCGCTTTCCGGCTGCTGATCCCATACCGTCTGCTGGGGAAACTCTCATCTGATGAGAGCATTTACTTCCGCTGCAATTCGGTGTTATTCAAGACCGACAATTACAGCCGTTTTGAACGGCTGCTGGAACAACTGCTGCTTGAGTATTTGAAAGTGAACACAGCTGACCTGAGCGGGATCAGCAGCATCCTGTTTCAGATCATCCATGAACTGTTCGAGAACTATAAGGTGGATGGGAATAAGACGGGAGTGTATGCCGGGAAAAATGCCCGGGACAAAATAGACAGGATCCTGCATTATATTCATCTGCACTATTTTGAACCGCTGAGCCTTGCGGAAATCGCAGAGCGCTTCCATATGACAGAGACGTATTTATCCCGTCATTTTAAAGAGAAGGTCGGACAGAATTATGTGAACTATCTCAACGATGTCAGACTCAATAATGCAGTGGCGGACCTGACCCAGACCGAAAAATCCATTACGGAGATCGCTCTTGATCACGGGTTTTCAACCCCTTCCGTATTCAACCGGTATTTTAAAGGTAAATACGGCAGGACGCCGTCCGAGTATCGAAAAGATGTCCTGGGGAGCAGGAAGAGCCCGGAGATCGGGGAAGAGAAGCTGAAGACCATTCGGCAGGGGATCAATGAGAAAATTGAACTGGAAGCGGATGGCAGTATCCGGACAAAGGCTGTACAGGTCAGCGCCCGCCAGGGAGAGATCAGGTGGAACAATAAGAACACCGTTTTAAATGTCGGAGAAGCGCCCGCCGTCTGTGACGCGGGAATTCAAAAACATATTCTTCTTCTCAAAAATGAGCTGGGTATAACTTACGCCCGCATCTGGAACATTTTTTCAGACCGATTTATGATCACAAATGATCTCGACGGAGACAGCTTCAACTTTTTCTATCTGGACACGGTTTTAGACTTTTTTGTACAGAATGACATCGCGCTGTTCCTGGACCTGGGCCAGAGGAAACGCGTCATCAAGGCCACGAGCAAAAATGAACTGCAGCTGGAGACGGAAAGCAACCAGCCTGAAAACGGCGGGCAGTGGGAAAATCTGCTGCGCCATTTCATGAGACATATCGTAAGGAGATACGGAGATACGGTCCTGGAAAAGTGGATCTTTGAATTCCCGTGGAACCTGGAGCCCTATTACCGGGAGGCGTACGAGTATACGGGCGCCTATCGAATCGGCATCAATACGGTCAGGAGCTTTCTGAAGAAGGGAATCGTCGCGGGGATAAGCCCGAACCTGACGGTCAATGAGAGCCAGCTTATGGAAGTGATCCGGTCGCTGAAGGAAGAGAATATCTTTCCGGACATAGTGACAATGCGTGTCTTTATGGATCTGGAGCACAAACTGGTTGAGGACATCGATTCCAAAACGGGAAACGGTTTTTTATACGCCAGGCGATTTGTTGAAAAAATGATCAAAATGGTCACGGATGAAAATATAGATTGTAAATTCTGTATCTCGGAATGGGCCAATACCGTGCTGAACAGGACCGTGATCCAGGACAGCTGCGCGAGAGGGACCAATGCGGTCAACTTTGTCTCCGGCATATCCAATTTAGTGGACATGATGGGAATCTGGCACGGAACAGATGCGATCGACGTTTTTTACGATACCGGAAAGCTGATCTACGGCGGCGCCGGGATCCTCACGAAGGATGGAATCAAAAAGCCGGTCTTTTACGCCTTTCTTTTCCTGAAGCAGCTGGGGGGAGAGCTGTTAAAAACAGGCAATAATTATATTATTACGAAGGATTCCTCGGGAAGGATCGTCTGCCTTTGCTATAACCAGAGAGCATACAGCTATTATTACTATTTTAGAGACGTAACGGAGCAGAAGGATCTGTCAAAGCTGTTTCAAAGTGAAGAGAAAGTAATACTTGAAATAGAAATAACCGATCTGGAAAAAGACGGGGAGTATCTGATCAAAGAAGAAGTCGTCAACAGCTTAAACGGCAGTATTCAGGATGAGTGGAAAACGCTGGGAAATCAGGAAGAGCTGGGAAAGTCTGAAATACAGTATTTGAAGAATGTCTGCATTCCCAAGATTTTTATGAAGCAGCTCACCTGTGTAGAAGGCAGGCTCAGTTTTCATATTGAACTGGAACCTCACGAGATGAGACTCATACATATATCTCTCAATTAATGGAAAATAACTTTAAGGCTCGCAGAATAAGCTGTGTACAAAAAATGATTGCCATTTTTTGTACACAGCATTTCTTTTGTCGCGAAAATGGCAAAAAAAAGCGCACAATACAGTAAGGACAATGGAAAGTGAGAAACTGAAAAAATGTATAGAATAATCACAGAAGCTGATCCTTGGAGCTGTCAGGATTCAGCAAAAAGCGCGCTTTTTTACTTTAAAGCTCCTTACGGGTTGAGACAATTGACGGAATAAGCCATCCAATTTGCGAAGGTTCAAAGAAAAAACAGAAAGGAAGTATCGTTTTGGGCTGAATCACAGCCATGACGAGAAAAAAGGCGAGGAAATGGAAAAACAGCTTTCAAGAAAGAGTATAATCAGCTATGCTCTGGGAGACCTGGCCAGTCAGCTGGTATGGACATATGTCGGCATGTACCTGACAGTGTACTATCTGGATGTAGTTGGTCTTGCTCCTGCGGTTGCTTCATTAATCATGCTGGTAGCTAAAGTATGGGACGCAATCAATGACCCCATGATGGGTGCCATCTGTGAGCGCACACAGTCCAAATACGGACGTTTCAGACCGTACATTCTGTATGGAGCTCCGCTGCTGGCAATCTTCAGCATCCTGACATTTACGGCACCTTTCGGAAACGGAGCCGCAGGTGCAGTCTGGGCAACAGTTACCTATATCGGCGCCGGTATGCTGTATACGCTGACAAATATCCCTTACGGAGCACTGGCAGGCGTTATGACAACACATACGGAAGAACGTGTCAAGCTGAACTCTGCAAGAGGTGTCGGCATGCAGATCGGCATCATGATCGTCAGCTTTGCCGGAGCTCTTCTGCTCTCAGCAATTTCCGGAAATCCGGAGCACATTACAGGAAAGAGCTATACAATTGTTGCGATCATCTTTGCTGTCATCGCTACACCGATGTTCTTCCTTGTTTTCAAGAACACAAAGGAAGTTATTGCTCCTAAGGTAAGCGAAGAGAAAGTTTCTCTTAAGGATTCAGTGAGAGTTATTGCAACCAATAAATATCTCCTCATCATCGTTGCAGTAACCATTTTCCAGATGGTTCCTTACATGGCTCGTATTTCCATAATGGCATTCTATGTCGGACACTGCCTCGGTGACTTCAGATGGATGTCTATCCTGATGACGATTCCTTCGTTCGGTGCGCTGATCGGAAATATTGTCACACCGGCAGTTGTTAAGCATCTTGGCAAGCACGGCAATCGTAATGCTCTTATTCTTTCCATGTTCCTGAAAGGTATCACATTTATCTGGATGTTCTTCATTCCGTATGAGAATATCGGCATGCTCATCTTTGTTACCTGCCTGAACGCGGTTACAGGATTTGGATTTGCTCCGCAGCTGTCTTTGATTGCTGACGCAATTGACTACCAGGAAGAGAAGACAGGCGTTCGTTCAGACGGTATCGCATTTGCGGTTTACGGCCTTGCAACAAAGCTCGGCGGAGCAATCGGAAGCTCAGTGGGCATCATGATCATCACGGCCTTCGGCTATGTGGCAGGTCAGGCTGTTACAGCAAGCGCACAGACCGGAATCAATTTCACGGCAAACCTCTTCTGCGGACTTCTTCACCTCGTAGCAGCAGCTATTCCGCTTCTGTTCTGGAAGATGACTGACAAGGACGCGGATGATATCAGAGAACGCCTTAAAGTCAGAAATACAAGTGCAGAATAAACAGATTTTGTAAGGAGATAACAGATGTATAAGTATGACAGAAAAGGACCGAAGCGTGGAATTGCACTCTATAGTTATTCCGCGGAATATGGCATGACAAAGGATTTGAATGACTGCTTTGCAGACATGTACGACATGGGCGCACATGGCCTGGAAATACTTGCGAATACACATATTGAAAACTATCCCTATCCGACAGATGAGTGGGTCGAAGAATGGTTCAGGCTGCTGGACAAGTACGAAATCGTACCGGTCGAATACGGAAACTGGATTGATTCTCACATGCTGGGATATCGTGATCTGACAACGGAAGAGTCCTATGAGCTTCTCGCAAGAGATATGCGCCTTGCGCACAGATTGGGATTCACGGTCATGAGAACCAAGATGCCGGTAATCTCAAGCAAACTGGATCCGGTAGAAAACTGGAGAGAGATCATCAAGATGGCACTGCCGCTGGCAGAAGAGCTGGATATCAAGATGTGCCCGGAGATCCACGCACCGACAAATCTTGACAGTGAGATGGTTCGGAATTTTGTCGAATTTATTGAAGAAACCGGAACAAAGCATTTTGGCCTGAACATTGACTTCGGCGTATTCCAGAACAACTTTGATAAAGAACCGCCTGAACGCAGACATTTTATGGGAAGCAAACCCGAAGAGATCATCCCGCTGCTTCCGTATGTTTACTGCTGCCACGCAAAATTCAATGATATGAGCGATGACTTTGAGGAAACCACCATTCCCTACAAAGAAATCGTGGACATCATGAAAGAGCACAATTGGGACGGATACTTACTGAGTGAATACGAAGGCCGTGATAAATATGATCTGGGCTATGAAGTCGGACAGACACTCAGAAAACATCATATCATGTTAAAACGCTACCTGGGTGACTGAGCCCGGAAAACAGGAGGAACGGGATGTTAGAGAGAGAAGTTATTCAGTCAATCGGCTTTAGAAACACTGTTGAAGACGGAAAAGTGACCGGATTCCAGTTCAGAGTGAGAATTCCGTATTACAGAGGAATCTTTCTGTGTCAGTTGAGACCGGGATCCGTCGTCATCGACGGGAAGAAGATTGAAAAGGAAGATAACATTTGGAATGTGGACGGCAAAGATCACACAGTGGAAGAAATGGTCAGCGACAGGGAGACACATTGGGCGGTGACCGAGGCCGCTGTCATCAAAGTAAAACTGGATGGGGGACTGGAGCAGGGCTTCCATGACCTGCAATTCGGATTCTGCTTTACATCTTCCTATATGCCGCCGATCATGCAGAAAGATATGGATCCTGATAAAGAACCGCCTTTTATTATGCCGGAATTCGGACATCATCTTCACAGCCGCAGGCTGCTGATCGTATAAAACAAAGGGGCCCCTTGGCGGGGGCCCCTTTGCGATTGGATGCATATGCGTGCGGAGAGGAAGAGCTGCCGGCAGCTGATCCGCCTATCCTTTCTTAGTCAGCAGATACCACTTGGCAAAAGCGGTCCCGATGATGATGAAATAGCCGGCAAAGCTCCACGCGTCCGGCACCTCGCCGAACAGGATGGCGCCGAAGACGGCCGCGTAGACGACCTGTGAGTAGTCAAACACGGAGATGTCCCGCGCCGGGGCGTTCTGGTAAGCGGCCGTGACAGCCAGCTGCGCGCAGGCGGCCGAAGAGCCGGCAAGGACCAGGAAGAGAAACTGCCTTACCGTCATGGGCTGGTAGTTGAGGAGCAGGTTAGGCAGCAGGATGACGGTCGAAAACGCGGAGAAGAACATGACGATCACGGGGCCGCGCTCGCCTGCCAGCCCGAGCTTGCGCACGTAAGTATAGGCCGTTCCGGCCGTGAAGCCGCCGAGAATTGCAATGAGTGCCGGGAAGGAAGCAATCCCTGCGCCGGGCTTTGCGACAAAGGCGGCGCCGATGAAGGCCGTCAGGACACTGAGCCACTCAATCCTGTTGGGCTTTTCTTTCAGAATAAATATGGACATCAATATGGCAAAAAAGGGAGAGAGCTTGTTGAGTATATTGGCGTCGGCGATGTTCATGTGATCCACTGCCCAGAAATTACAGAGGATTCCGGCAGTCCCGATACTGCTGCGGAGAAGCAGGTCCGGCAGATTCTTCTTTTGGAAAGAGAACCCGCTCTTGGAGCGGGCCAGAAGGATCGCGGCCACTGCGGCGGCGACGATATTTCGGAAGAAAGCCTTCTGCATGGTTGGCACGTCTCCTGAGAGCCGCACGAAGACGGTCATCAGGGAGAAGAAAAAGGCGGAAGTCAGGATGAACAGGATTCCTTTGCGTTTGTTGGCAGCCATAATTACCTCATCAATCGATTTGTTAATTGTATTGTGCATCAACTATTATAACGCAATCTTTCTGCACTGCAAGGTGTGACAGGGGTGTGTCAGGGGGACGTATCAGGTGACACAGAATGTGTCACCTGATACGTCCCCCTGACACACCCAACCGGTATCCCTGCGGCGTAAAGCCCGTAGTTTCCCTGAACACGCGGCCGAAATAGCTGACACTGCTGAAACCGCAGCGACTCGCGATCTCTCTGATGCCGGCGTCCGGCTCCTCCATGAGAAGGACCTTGGCGTGGTGAATGCGGATGCGGCGCAGGTAGTGCATGATGGTCTCGCCGGTGACGCTCTTAAATAAGGTGCAGAGGTACTCCGGCGTCTTATGAAACTGTGATGACAGATCGTCCAGGGAGAGGTCCCCGCCGTAGTGGTCTTCCAGAAAGAGGATGACCTCTTTGATCAGCCCGGAGCCTTCCGCGGCCTCAGTCATGGGGAGAAGGCGCAGCCCGCCGGAAAGGTCGAGCAGCATGCTGTAGAGCGCTTTGGAGCACGGAACCTGCTGTACTTTCGGGGCCGAGACCAATTGTTCCAGCTCTCTGAGGGGAGAGAGAAAGAGATCCGGATCGGAGAGAGAGTAGATCCCGGAGCGGCCCATCCTCAGGCAGCTCAGAAACTTCAGGCAGGCCTCTCCTTCGAAGCCGACGTAATGGACGACCCAGTCGCCGCAAGAGCCTTGATAACCGTGTCTTAAGTGAGGCTCCAGAACGGCGATCTGTCCCGGCTGCAGCACAGCCCGCTCACCGTCAATAAAGAATTCGCCGCTGCCGGACTCGCCGTAAAAGATCTGCCACAGAGGGAAGCCGCCCGGGCGCCGGATGGGCTCCTGCAGGTGGCTGATCCCGACGCTGCGGAGCAGGAGCGGGATCCTTTCACGCTGTCTTTTTGTCACACTGATCGAATAGTGCATATCACAAATCTCCACATTAAGAACTTGATACGATTATTAATATACTAAGATTGTATTGACTGTATCGTCAAGATACAATAGAGACAAGAAAACAGAATATTTGGCCAAATATTCAAAATCAACAATTTTTGAAGAAAAAACTTTCGAAAAAAGCAATAATTATATAGAAAGGAGCAGCCAGATGAGTCTTCCTGTAGTTAAGCGTGATGAGCGAGGTATCCCCACATTATTTGTCCATGACAAGCCCTTCTTCATGAGAAGCGGCGAGATCCACAATTCCAGTGCTTCCGATGCGGTATTTCTTGAGGAAAGCCTCTGGCCTGCTCTGCGCGGCCTGAATATGAATTCCGTGATCGCCCCCCTCTACTGGGAACTGATCGAGCCGGAAGAAGGAAAATATGATTTCACACTTCTTGAAAAGATGATCGCTTCTGCGCGAAGAGAAGGCCTGAAGCTTTGCTTCCTCTGGTTCGGCCTGTGGAAAAACGCGGAATCTTTCTATGTTCCCGCATGGATGAAGAGAGATACTGAGACTTATTTCCGGACGGAGAAGGTGACCGGAGAGAAGATGAATACCATCTCCCCTCTGTGCGCGGCGGCGGTAGAGAAAGACCGGAGAGCGTTTACGGCTGTGATGCGCCGCATCCGCGAGATCGACGCCGAAGAGAACACCGTCATCGTCATGCAGGTAGAAAATGAGATCGGTCTTCTGGGAACGGACAGGGACTACAGCGAGACGGCAAACGCCGCGTTCGCGGCTTCCGTTCCGGAGGCGCTCTCAGCAGTTCTCGGCAAAAAAGGAACCTGGGAAGAGGTATACGGCGAGGACGCGGGAGAGGCTTTCATGGCCTGGTATTTTGCCTCCGCGGTGGAAACGATCGCCGCTTCCGGAAAAGCGGAACATGATCTTCCCTGCTACGCCAACGCGTGGCTCAGACAGAGCCCCTGGTTCCCCGGCTCCTATCCTTCGGGAGGGCCGGTGGAGAGAGTGCAGCACATCTGGCGCGCGGCAGCTCCTTCTCTGTTCGCTTTCGGTCCGGACATCTATGTCCCTTACTGCGCGGACGTGATGGATTCTTACGCGACGGACGAAAACCCGCTGTTCATCCCCGAGATCCGCAAGGACGCGGTAGCTTCTTCCTATGCGCTGTATGCATTCGGCCAGAAGAACGCGATCTGCTTCTCGCCTTTCGGAATCGAAGACCTTGCGCTGGATCCCAGTCAGCTGGACAAGCCGCCGATGGACCTTATGATCGCGCTGAACATCGACCCGTCTGCCTTTGATATCACAGGGAGCAAGGACTGCCTGGCGGCCACCTACGACCTGCTCAGACAGATAGAACCGCTGATGCTGAAGTATCGCGGGACAAAGAGCCAGCAGGCCTGCGTGCGCCACGGCGAGACCGACTACAGCGCATTCCTGCGCTTTGAAAAGTGTGATCTGGCGGTCTCCTACGGCCCGCGCATGAGCGCGAAACCGCTGGGTGCCCTCCTTGCCTTTGAACTGACGCCCGAGAAATTCCTCCTGATCGGTCTCAACTGCACGCCCGCTTTCCACAATAAGCCCGGCGTAAACAGGAAACTGGATCTGCTGCGCATGGAGGAAGGCCGTATCGAGAACGGCGAGTGGATCGGCGGCCGGGTGCTTAACGGCGACGAGAAAATGAATCTGCGCTTTGGCGACATGCCGAGTGCACTGATGGTGGAGCTGTACCAGTATTAAAGGAAATGTATGCACAGAAAGATTCAGACACCTCCTGCGGCATAACGCCGCAAAGCCGGCTCCCATAATCTGATTTGAAAAAAGAGAACCGAAGAATGTGTTCGATCATCACACAACCTGCGGTTCTCTTTTTCGTTTCCATTTCAGACAGTGCACTTCGTTCCTGGCGCAATAGATAGAGAGCATCTGTTGCAAAAGAGAATGCCCCGAACGAGCATTTTGCACGGAATGAAGAAAATAGGGGAATGACGGAAAAGAATAAAAAAAAGACGGCAGTTAAAATGTTAACTTAGGGCAGCTTATTTTGAAGATATGGAGTGAGGTTTTATGGGACTGAATCATTTGGAATACAAAATAGTTAAGGCCGGCTCTGAAGAAAGCTTTATGCAGACGGATCTGATCGTTCTCTATGTTCTGGAAGGAGAGATGACCGTCAGATATTACGGAGACAGGATCCGAATGAGCAAGGATGATATCCTCCTGATCAATTCCGGCATGGAGTACGGGATCAGCGGAGCCAGGGACTGCATCTACGGCACGGCGTCGTTTTCCATCGGAATCATTTCCCAGATCATGGACAAAAAGAGCCTGATGCTGTATGTGGACTCCGCCAGAGACGTCCTTCATACCTACCAGGACCTTCGGGATATTCTGCAGGAGATGACCGCGGAGTATATTTTGCATGCGCACCGGACGCGCGCCGCCATGGACAGCCTGATGCTGCGTCTTTTAGACTGCCTGATCGAGCATTATCAGCTGGGGCAGGGACAGATCGAGGCGGATGAGAACGACACGGATGCCAGGATGCGGCAGATGATGCAGTATATCATCAACCACATCCACGATGAGATCAGCCTTTCCGACCTGGCCAATGAGATGTTTGTATCCACATCGACTTTATCCAGGATCTTCAAGAAAAACACCGGCATGTACTTCGCGGATTATGTGATGCGGCTGCGCGTGCGCACTTCACTGGGACTATTGCGAACTTCCGAGCAGAATCTGACGCAGATCGCCATGAACTGCGGCTTCTCGACTTCCGCGGCCTTCAACCGCTCTTTCAAAAAAGTGACCGGCATGATGCCGTCCGAATACAGAAAGCAGTACCAGATCTCGGTGGAGAGCGAGGAGCAGGAGGCCAGGGATGAGCTGGAGATCAGGGAGGAACTGCGAAAGAAAGGCTACCAGTTCAGCCGGCAGGACAATCGGAAGGAATATGACCTGAGCCTGAGTGAGCTCAGCCCCGCCTCTTATAAACAGGTATGGAGCCGCTGCATCAATGTGGGAAGTTTTTTCGAACTGAGCCGGGCCAATACACAGTTTCATGTGGTGTATCTGCAGGAACATCTGCATTACAAATATATAAGGCTCTGGAATATTTTCTCCGAGAAGATGATGGTCTCGGATGGGAGGACCATCGGACACTACAACTTTGACCTGATCAACCAGGTGCTGGATTTCCTGGTGGTCCATCACTTGAAACCTTTCCTGGATCTGGGAAGAAGACCCGATACGGCGATCCGCTCACAGGGAAATGAGATCTATTATAAAGAAGAGCATATCCACTTTGTCTCCAAGGAAATCTGGGAAGACCTGCTGCGGGCGTTTTTAGACAATGTGATCACCCGCTACGGATTTGAAGAGGTCAGCAGCTGGGTCTTTGAGCTCACGCGGGACTTTCACACGCGTGAGAACGGGATCTACAAGGACGATCAATACGATTACTTTGAGGTCTGGAAGATCGCGTACCGCGCGGTCCGCGAGAAGGTCCCGGGCGCAATGATCGGCGGGATCTCCACAGTCATCGGGACGGACCGGGATTTTGCCGAACAATTCTTCAGAAGATGCGTGAAGGAAGACTATAAACCTGACTTTGTCTCCTTCTTCCTCTATCCCTATGAGACGGTGAGCGGACCGCAGGGAGAGACCGTGCAGAGGGTGGCGACAGCCAATATGCGGTTTGAACGGGAAGAGGTCCTTCAGATGAGAGCGCTGATGAAGGATGTCGGGCTGCAGGACCGCAAACTGTTCCTCTCCGAGTGGAACAATTCGATTGGAAACAGGAATTACTTAAATGACAGCTGCTTCAGGGCGGCTTATCTGACAGCAAAGACCGTAGAGCTTTGGGGAATGACCGACATGACGGCTGTCATGGGCGGAACGGACTGGGTCAGCAGCTATATCGACACCAACAAGGTCTTAAACGGGGGCGTGGGACTTCTGACCAAGGACACTATCGCCAAGCCGGCTTTCTATGCCTTCTCATTCCTTGAGCACATGGGAACCCAGTTCCTGTCGAAAGGGGACCACTATCTTCTGACCAAAAAAGGAAACGGCGACCTGTACCTTCTGTGCTTTAATTTCCGCTGGTACCAGCAGACCGGGCGCGTAAACGGAGATGAGATCGACCTGGATTGCATCCGGCAGATCCGCTATGACGACGAGCGGAAGCTGGAGATGACATTCATGCTCAGAGGCATGACCGAGAGAGGAGAATACACAGTCAAAAAGAGATCTCTCAACAAACAGAGCGGAAGCGTCCTGGATGAGTGGGGGAGGCTTGGCTATGAGACCAAGCTGAACAGGGAGGATGTCAAATATCTGCAGGCGATCAGTGTGCCGCGGATCGAGATGGAAAGAGTGATAACGGATGCATACAGGGACCTGGAGATCAAGGTGAAACTTGAGCCGCAGGAAGTGGTGCTCCTGCATATCTACAAAGTCTGACAAGGTGATTGACGGACCATGACGCGGATTCTCGAAGCGGGCTGCAACAAAGAACTTCTTTTTGTTGCGGTCCGCTGTTTTTTGCGCCTGATCGGGCTGCACTATTTGCAATCGGTGAAGGAACAAGCGGAACCTGTGAAAAGAATGCAGATGTTTCGCTCTATAAAATGAAATACAGAGGAATTGTCTGCAATAAACACAAGGGGGTGAAACGCATATGAAACTTACGAATGAACAGAGGGCGAAAGTGGAATCTATTCTGTCTCAGATGACCCTGGAGGAGAAGATCGGACAGATGAACCAGGAATCTCCTTCTATAGTAGGAGGATTCGACGTCCCCTTCTCGGAACTGATCGAGATGCTCACGGACGGAAGACTTGCCCAGGAGGAATTTGAGCGCCTTATGTCTACGGCCAAGCAGGACTTTCATGAAGAAGAGATCCGGGCCGGGCTGGTCGGATCGGTGATGGGAAATGATCCGAGAAAAGCGAACGAACTGCAGAAGATCGCCGTCGAGGAAACGAGACTGGGAATTCCCCTGATCATCGGATTTGACGTAATTCACGGCCTGCGCAGTGTCTTCCCCATAGCGATCGCGGAGGCGGGATCCTTCGACGACGCGCTGTTTGAAGAGACGGCCCGGATGGCGGCAAAGGAATCCAGGGCCCACGGCATCAGCTGGAACTTCGCCCCCATGATCGATGTGGCGCGTGACTCCCGCTGGGGGCGCGTATCCGAGGGACCCGGCGAGGATACCTATCTGGGAAGCCGGTTTGCCCGCGCCAAGATCCGGGGACTGCAGGGGGACACCTCCGACACAGGGAATTATGTGGCGGCCTGCACCAAGCACTATATCTGCTATGGGGCCTGCGAGGGCGGAAGAGATTACAACACGACGTCCATGTCCACATCGCAGCTTTACAACGTCTACCTGCCGACTTTCCGCGCGGCCATGGAAGAAGGCGCCGCGACTGTGATGGCGGCATTCAATGACCTGAACGGGGTCCCCTGCACGGTCAATGAGTATCTGCTCCGCGACGTTCTCAAGAAGGAGCTGGGACTTGAAGGATTTGTGGTGAGTGACGCCAACGCCATCAAGGAATGTGTTATTCACGGGATCGCGGCGGACGACGCCGATGCGGGCGCACAGGCGGCAATCGCCGGAATGGACATGGATATGGGAACGCATATCTACAAGGACCACCTGAAAGCGGCCGTGGAGAGCGGAAAAGTTCCCGTGGAAGTCGTCGACGAGGCGGTCCGCAGGATCCTGAGCGTCAAGGTGTGGCTGGGACTGTTTGAGCACCCCTATGTGCCGGAAGAAGTGATCGAGGCCTATGAGAAGGGAATACCGGCGGAGCATGCCGCGCTCGCGCGCAAGGCTGCGGAGGAGTCCATTGTCCTTCTCAAAAATGACGGCGATGTGCTGCCTCTTGACAAGGGCCGCAGGATCAGCCTGGTCGGCACACTGGCGGATTCGGCGGACGAAGTGACCGGCGCCTGGGCCATGGGATGGAAGAAAGAGGACTGCGTCACTATTCTGGACGGCTTTAAGAATGCGGGCGCGAATGTCTCCTATTATCCCTGCGGCGGGCCGGAGGGAAATCTGAATGAAGAAGAGCTGGCGGCGGCCTGCAAGGACGGCGACGTCATCGTCGCGATCGTTGGCGAGACGACCGCCATGTCCGGAGAAGCCTCCTCCAAAGCGGACATCACGCTTCCCGGCAGACAGAGAGAAATGCTCGAAAAGCTGATCGCATCGGGAAAACCCGTCGTCACGGTCTTCATGAACGGCAGACCGCTGGCGCTGGGGTGGGAGGCGGAGCATCTCCCGGTCATGGTCGAGGCCTGGCACCTGGGCATCCAGATGGGGAACGCCCTCGCGCGCGTTCTCTTCGGAGATGTGGCGCCCAGCGCGAAGCTCTCGTCCTCGTTCCCTTATGTGAACGGACAGTGCCCGCTCTATTACAACCACCCTTCCACGGGAAGGCCGGCCGGAAAGAGCAAGTTCACATCCAAATATCTGGACGCGCCGGCGGAGGCGCTGTTCCCGTTTGGATACGGACTCAGTTACACGACGTTTTGCTACAGTGACCTGCAGGTTGGGGAAAAGAAAGACCGCCTGGAGATCTCCGTGAAGATCGCCAATACCGGCGAGCGCGCCGGCGTCGAAGCCGCACAGCTCTATATGCAGGATGTCACGGCCAGCCTGGTTCGCCCGGTAAAAGAACTCAAGGGCTATAAGAGAGTGGAGCTGGAAGCGGGCGAAGAGAAGGAAGTCTCCTTCGTACTTTATAAGAAGGACATGGGATTCTACGACAACGCGGGAAAATATCGCCTGGAGGACGGCCTCTTCCGAATCTGTGCGGGCGGAAATTCCAGAGACCTGCTGGAAGAGGAAATTACGGTCAGATTCTGAAAACATGAGACGGCAGGATAACAGAAACGAGGAGAAAGATAGTATGGAAAAGAAAATTAAGAATCCGATCATCCCCGGTTTCTATCCGGACCCTTCCATCTGCAGAGCGGGCGACGACTATTATCTGGTCTGCTCCAGCTTTGAGCTGAGTCCGGGCCTTCCGCTCTTTCACAGCAAAGACCTTGCTAACTGGGAACAGATCAGCTATGTGCTCACGCCGCAGAACGGTTTCTATGTGGACAAGAATACGGGAAACGGCGGCGTTATGGCCCCCACGATCCGCTATCACGAGGGGACCTTCTACATCATAAACTGCAATTTCGGCGACCGCGGCAATTTCATCGTCACGGCGAAGGATCCGGCCGGTCCCTGGTCGGCCCCGCACTTCCTCGACGATGTGCCGGGGATTGACGCCTCTCTCTTTTTTGACAGCGACGGCAAATGCTACATCATGGGAACCGCCAATATCTGGCCGGACGGCAAGGGCGGAATGCGCCAGGGAATCTGGGCGGCCGAGTATGACATTGAAAACTTCCGCCTGATCTCCGAGCCCGTCGCCCTCTGGGGAGGCGCCATGGCGGGCGTCGCGTCGCCCGAATCGCCGCATATCTATCACATCGGCGACTGGTACTATCTGCTGATCGCGGAGGGCGGCACGGAGATGTATCACAGCGCCACGGTGGCAAGAAGCCGCACTGCGCTGGGGACCTATGAGAGTGATCCCTCTAATCCCATCCTTACGGTCCGTCACATGGGCAAAAAAGCGCCGATCCAGAACGCCGGCCACGCCGATCTGGTCCGGACGCAGAGCGGTCAGTGGTACGCCGTATTTCTCGCATCCCGCTTGATCGGCGGTGTCAGCAAGAACCTGGGCAGAGAGACCTTCATTGTGCCCGTTGAGTGGGAGGATGAGTGGCCGCTCTTTTCCCCGCAGACCGGCAAGGTGGAGTGGGAGTATCCTTTCCCGGAGGGCCTCACATGGGCGCCCGTGGAAAAAGCGCCGGTCCGGGAAGAGCTGGGGAAAGCGCCGCTGAGCCTGGCCTGGAGCTTCTGGGGAAGCCACGGCGAACAGTTTGCGGACTTTACTGAGGAGGGACTGAAGCTCCCCTGCCTGAAAGAGGCGCCCGCAGACCCGCTCCGTCCCATGGCCATGGGAGGGCAGAAGATGGAGAATAATTCTCTGTCGTTTGTATGCAGAAGACGTCTGCAGCCCCACTGCCGTTTTTCCTGCGGGATGCGCTTCGCGCCGCAGGGGAGTGAGAGCGCGGGAATCGCGGTCGTGCAGGCCATGAATCACCAGTTCCATCTGGAACTTGCCCGTGAAGACGGCCGGACTGTGGTTCAGCTCCTGCAGTTTACCGCGGATTACGATCTGCAGCCCTATTTTCCCGGTTTTACAGCGACCACGAACAGAAAGGTGCTGGCCAGTGCGCCTTATGACGGAGAGGAGATCGTCCTGGAGATCGAAATGGAGGAGAACCGCTATGTCTTCCGATACGGAGCCGGGGAGAGCACTCTTACAGAGCTTGCCTGCGCGGACGGCGCTGTGATCAACCCTGAAAAAGTGGGCTGTATGGTAGGAGAAGTCCTGGGCTTATACGCCAGCGGAAATGGAAGCGATGTTGACAACGGCGCGCGGTTTTTCCGGTCTGAGTATGAAGACCTTTGAGTATGAAGACCTTTGAACGGGAAGACTTTTTGTCAGAGCTTCTTTGATTCTTTGCAAGTAAAGAATGCTGTCCTTTGCAAGCGGTGAAACAAACGGCTTCTATTCATTTCGTGCCGCAACAGATTATTTATTTCTTTTGCAAGGAACGGAAGAGATTGTGGCGGTTAAACCATATCGACAGAGGGCTCAAAAATAGATAATGAATGCAAGATGTTAAGTATCCTGTGTTGTTTCCAAGACATGGGTCCATGACCCGCACAGAGGTATCTGCATTGCGCCAAGGGCAGCCGGTTCAGTTATCGCGGATCTGCTGCATAAGGGGAGGCCCGAGGCGCCAGTAAAAGGAGGAATGTAATAATGGAAGAAAAGAAAACTGCACCCGTGCAGGAGAAAGCCAGTCCGAAGCTGCTGGTAGGCTATGGCCTCGGCGAAGTCGGATGCCAGATGAGCTGGTATATGATCAACAACTATCTGAACATTTTCTACACGGACGTTGTAGGACTTACGGGCGCGGCGATCTCCACGATCGTCCTGATCGCCAGAATCTGGGATGCGATCAACGACCCGATGATGGGACAGATTGCTGACCGCACCAATACCCGCTGGGGTAAGTTCCGCCCCTATCTGATGTTCGCACCGCCTGTCCTTGCGATCTTCAATATTTTGACCTTCACGGTATTCCCGGTGCAGGGCCTGGCCAAGGTAATCCTCTGCGGCCTTTGCTATATCGGCGCCGGCATGGCTTACACAGCATGCTCCATCGCTTATCAGGCGCTGCTCAACGTTATCGCGGTTGACTCCAGAGTCCGTCAGCTCCTTGCCACGGCAAGAAGTACCGGCGCATCCATCATCGGCATCATCCTTTCGATGGTCGCTATGCCCCTGATCCTTCACTTCAGTTCTGCTGTTAACGCGAACGGAGAGAAGATGGCAGACGGTCACGGCTATTTCGTGGCAACGGTGATCTTCTCCCTGATCCTGATCCCTGTTTTCTGGCTCTGCGCAGCGATCTGCAAAGAGACCTATACAGATCATCTTCACGGAAGCGCTCCCGCTGAGAAGGCTTCCTTTATCGACAACATGAAAGGCCTGTTCCAGAACGATCAGCTGCTCATGGTCGTCATCGCGACTGTCATTGGAACCATCTGCGTGACCGGTCGTTACGGAATCCTTGTCTATCATGTTATCTACGTCGTAGGCGGCCCGCAGTACATTGCTACTATGTTCACCGCCATGACAGTCGGTCAGCTTTGCGGCACACTTACGGTTCCGTGGGGCACCAAGATGTTCGGCAAGCGCAACTATATGATCATTATGAATGTGGTCATGGCAGCAGGCTTTGTGGCACTGTTCCTCAATCCCACCAGCAATCCCGTATTCCTGATCGGCGCATCCTTCATCGGATCTCTCGGATTCGGAGCTCCCGCCATCTGCTACGGCATGGTCGGCGACTCCCTCGAGTACGGCGACTGGAAGCTCGGAAAGCGCCAGGAAGGTCTTGCGGCTTCCATGCTGAGCTTCGGCGTCAAGCTGGCAACTGCGATCTGCGCGCCTGTTGTCCTGCTTCTTGAGGCGGTTGGCTATGTTCCCAACGTAGAGCAGGCCGCTTCCACCAAGATGGGCATCAACTTCATGGTCAACATGCTTCCCGCGATCCTCGCGATCGTATCCTGCATCCCGCTGATCTGGTACAAGCTCGATGACAAGCGCGTCGGTGAGATCCGTGCGGACCTCGAGGCCGGCAAGCACGCATGGGACAAATAATCAGGAAACGGACTGACTGAACACAGTCTAACCTTTGTGGGTCAGCTGTACAGGTATCTGATTTATCCAAGAGCGGAGGGATCCTCCGCTCTTGTTGTAGTTAAGGGGGCATTATGAATAATAACTATATTTTTCCTTTTCTGTGGATGCGCGGTGAGCCGGAGAATGTGATCCGCGAGGAGATCGGAAAGATCGCTGAGTGCGGCATCCGCGCCGTGTGTGTGGAGGCGCGTCCCCACAAGGACTTCTGCGGGCCGGGCTGGTGGCATGATATGGACATCGTCCTGGATGAGGCAAAAAAGAGAGATATGAAGATCTGGATCCTGGACGACAAGCATTTTCCCACCGGCTACGCGAACGGCCTGATCGAGCAGCACCCGGAGCGAAAAAAGCAGTACATTGCCTGCACGACCGTCGATATCTACGGAGCAAGCCGGCCGCTGTCGCTGAACATTCAGCGCATGCTCAAGCCGACGATCGGATTCTGGGAGATCGGAAACCCCGTCGATTATGCCGAGCAGGCGAGGAATACGCTTGTCTGTGCCGTGGCGCTGCGCTATGAGGAGGGCCATATATTTCACGAAGATGTGGTGGACCTGACAGATCAGTGCCGGGACGGAAAGGTCTCCTTTACGCTCCCTGAGGGCCAGTGGCGGATCCACGTGGTCTACCGCACAAGAACGGACGGCGGAGATCCGACCTACATCAATATGATCGACAAGGTGTCCGCCCACACGCAGATCGAAGGCGTCTATGAGGCCCACTACGCCAGGTATGCGGAAGAGTTCGGGAAGACCATCGCCGGATTCTTCTCTGACGAGCCCCAGTTCGGAAATATCAGCGAGCAGAGTTTTGACACAAAGCTCGGCAAGAAGAAAATGCCGCTTCCCTGGAGTGAGGAGCTCGAGCAGATGCTTGCGGACAGATACGGGGCAAAATATCGCACTCTCCTTCCGTTCCTCTTTGCGGAGAGCGCCGAAAAAGTGGTGCAGCCGCAGATCCGCTACGACTACATGGACTGCATCTCCAGGCTGTACGCGCAGAATTTCGCCCGTCCGATCGGACAGTGGTGCCGGGAGCACGGCGTGGAGTACATCGGACATGTCGTGGAGGACAACAGCGTCCACAGCCGCCTGGGACTTGGCGCCGCCCACTGGTTCCGGGCCATGGAAGGCCAGGACATGGCCGGCATCGACGTGATCGGGGGCCAGTACTATTTTGGCGCGCCGGTAGAGGAGCGGAAGATGATGGCGGAGGGGGACGGCGAATTCTTCCACTACGCGCTCGGCAAGATGGGTGCGTCCGGCGGCCATCTTGATCCGAAGAAAAAGGGCCGTACCATGTGCGAACTCTTCGGCGCTTACGGCTGGGGCTTCGGCGTGCGCGACATGAAGCACCTGCTGGACCATCTGCTGGTCAGAGGGATCAATCATCTGGTTCCTCACGCCTTTTCCATGGCGGAGTTCCCGGATCCCGACTGCCCGCCCCACTTCTACGCGCGGGGAAATAATCCGGAGTTCCCGTATTTTGCGCAGCTGATGAAATACGCGAACAGGATGTGCGATCGCCTGAACGGCGGCGAACACATCGCGTCGGTGGCCGTCCTGTATGACGGAGAACTGGACTGGACGGGAGATCGCATGCCCATGCAGAAGATCTGCCGCGCGCTCACCGAGAATCAGATCGATTTTGACATCGTCTGCCTGGATATGCTGCGGAACCTTCCTGCATATAAGGGAAGTCTGTCGGGAGGGAAACTGGTCATTAACGGCGTGACTTTTGACGCGCTGCTGGTACCCGGCGCGGACTATGTGCCGGAAGGACTTGTGCGGTTTGCGGCGTCGGCCGAAAGTTTCCCGGTCTGGTTTGCCGGCCGCAGACCTCTGGGAATCCTCAGCGATGAGAGTGGGAAAGCGGAAAAGTCTGAGGCGCTCGGCGGCATCCCGGTTGTGGACTGCGGGTCCCTGGCAGCCAAATTGGAGGAGATCGGCGCCCGGAAGATCAGACTCCGGCCCGCGGCACCTTATGTCACTGTCTACCACTATCGCAGAGACGGACAGATCCTGATGCTGATGAATGAATCGGCGGAAGATGCCTACGAGGGGACTCTTGAGGTGAGTTCCGGGAAAGGATTTGCCTGTTATGACGCCTTTGCGGACAGGTATGAAGAGGCGCAGTGTACTGTAAAGGAAGGCACCGCGAAGATCCGGATCCGGCTGCAGCCCGGAGAGAGCTGCCTGCTCATGGAGAAGAGCGGCAGTTTCGAGGTACAGGGCGTACATGAGGATCCGAGCGAGAAGATCGCGCAGTGCGGCTCGTATACAGACATCTCACAGGACTGGGAGGTGCAGCGCGCGAAAGCCGGTAAGGCCGCGCAGTGGAGCGAATGGAAGCATGTGAAGGAACTCGCCCCGATCAGCGATGAGGATCCCGCTTTCTCCGGGACGATCCGCTACAGGAAAAAGCTGACTCTTGCGGAGAAGCCGGCGGAAGCTTATCTGTCTGCCGCACAGGTCTATGAAGTCATGCGCGTCATGATCAACGGAAGCGAAGCCGGGACAGTGCTCGCGCCGCCCTATCATGTCTCGATCGGGCAGCTCCTGAAGGCGGGAGAGAACACGCTTGAGATCGAGGTGGCAACGACGCCGGCCCGCGACGCGGCTTCTTATCCGCAGCCGCCCTTTGATTTCTTCCACGAGGCGCTTGAACCGACAGGAATGTTCGGGAAAATAGAGCTATATACAAAGTAAATAAGGTCCATACAGGCGCCGTCTGCAACTTCAATCACTTGTTTGTTGCAGGCGGCGCTTTTTTTGACGTCAAAACAGCGAAGAATTGCAACGTTTGACACTTCTTCTAAAACGACTGAAAAGAATAAAAGGTTTGAAATCCATAAAATAATAATTGGAAACAACACAGACACAATAGTTCATCAGTTCCCGGCGCCGCAAGGGCGTCTCACGAAAGGAGAGATTGTTATGTACAAATATGACAGAAAAGGACCCAAGCGCGGTGTGGCTCTCTACAGCTATTCTGCAGAATTCGGTCTGACAAAGACACTTGAGGACTGCTTTGAAGATGTCCATGATATGGGCGCCCACGGAATTGAAATCCTGGCTAACACACATATCGAGAATTACCCTTATCCTACAGATGAGTGGGTAGAGAACTGGTTCAGGCTCTGCGACAAGTATGAGATCGTTCCCGTAGAGTACGGCAACTGGATCGACTCTCACGTTCTGGGCGACAGAGACCTCACAACAGAGGAATCCGTAGAGATGCTCAAGAGAGACATCCGTCTGGCACACCGCCTCGGCTTTACCGTTATGAGAACCAAGATGCCCGTCATCAACGATCTGCTCGAGCCCGTCCTGAACTGGAGAGAGATCATCAAGGGCGCTCTGCCGCTGGCTGAGGAACTCGGCATCAAGATGTGCCCCGAGATTCACACCCCCTCCAACCTGCAGGGCAAGCTGGTCACAGATTTTGTTGACTTTATCAAGGAGACAGGCACCAAGAATTTTGGCCTTAACATTGACTTCTCCGTATTCCGCACCGAGTTCAAGGAAGGTGAGTGGGTAGATCCCAACTACACGCCCAACAAGCCTGAGGACATCATCCCGCTTCTTCCTTACATCTACTGCTGCCACGCCAAGTTCATCAACATGAGCGATGACTTCCAGGAGACCACGATCCCTTATCCGGAGATCATCAAGGTCATGCAGGAGAACGGCTATGAGGGATATCTCCTCAGCGAATATGAAGGCGCAGACAAGTATGATGACGGCTACGAAGTAGGCCAGACACTGAGAAAACAGCACATCATGCTCAAGAATCTGCTTGGCGATTAAAGAAAACGGAGCAAGGAGGAAAAAAATATGGAAAAACAGGTTATTCAGTCTGTAGGATTCAGAAATATCAAAGATGAGAACGGAAATGTCACCGGCTTCCAGTTCAAGGTGAGACTTCCCTATTACAGAGGCATTTTCCTCTCCCAGATCCGTCCCGGCACTCTTTTCATCGACGGCGAGAAGATCGAGAAGGACGACATCGTATGGAACATCAAGGGCGAAGACTTCACAAATGAAGAGATGAGAAACGACTTCCAGACACACTGGGCTGTTACCTGCCCCGCAGTGCTCAAGGTGAAAAAGCCCGGCGGACTTGCTCAGGGCTACCACGATCTGAAGTACGGTTTCTGCTTCACATCTTCGTATATGCCGCCCATCATTCAGGCCCATCTCGATCCCGACCAGGAGAGCATGGTATTCATGCCCGAGTTCGGTCATCACGTAAATGAGAGAAGACTGCTGATCGTCTGACCAAAAAAACAAGAAACAAAACAGGGAAGCCTGCGATCGAAATGGATCGCAGGCTTCTTCTGCAACGAGATGCTGCACATTTTTTGACAATTCCATGCCGGAATCCGGTCCTCACAGTTCCGCCATAAGCTCTGAGGTGTTGAGCGTAGGGTCAAAGCCGGAATCGTTGCCTGAGTTGGACCGCAGGTTCAGAATATAGCCGTCCGGCAGTTCTCGGGGAGCGTATCCCGTAATCTGTTTGAAGACTCTGTTAAAGTTTCGTATGGTATCAAAACCACAGTCCATGGCGATCTCCGTCATAGTCATATTGCTGTCCCGGATCAGATCGATGGCCTTGTTCACGCGAATGTGATTGAGGTACATGGAGAAAGTCATTCCCGATATTCTTTTGAAAAAACGTGAGAAGTAGGCCTCTGACATGTTCATATAGGTCACGGCTCTTGAAAAGCTGTAGTTCTCTGCATTCTCGTCGATATCATACAACAGTTTCTTATATCGCTCTGTAGCTGCCGATGTCGAGACAGCAGCGGCCTGAATCTCCAGGGAAGAGAACACCTCGGCGATCATCTTCTGCATCAGCGCATTGCTGAGCTCGTCATAAAACCGTTCCCTCTTAATACATGCCTTCCTGATTATCTCGAGCGTCTCGAGCACATGAAAATCATCCGTGAAGATCGGACTGTCAAGGCAATAATTGTCGGTGATCCGTCGAACCAGTTCCTCCGAGAAAAGGGACACGTACAGAGTAGTGCCGGGCGCGGAAATGATGGAATGAACGGACTGTCCCCTAAGAAAAATACACTGTCCTTTCTGCAGTGTATAAGTTTCCCGGTCCAGGGAGAGCAGCGCTTCTCCGGTTTCGCACACGGCGATCTCGTGGTCAAAGTGCCAGTGTGAAATATTCTTCAGATTTCGATATTTGCCCACCCAGACAAGGGAGTGGTCCGGATAGATCCGGTGTTCGTGATTTGCTAACATGATTTGAGTTTAACGTATAGGACAATAAATGTCCAGAATGAGGGATTAGATTTCTTTTATGCAAGGGTGCGTTTTTTTATAATTTTAAATGGAAACAACACAGATATATTCGCCTGAGTCTCAGCGCAAAACGCGTCTGAGTGAAGCGCATCTGAATGGAGGTAATTTATGAAACAGTTTTGGTTCGTGGTGGGATCCCAGGATCTTTACGGAGAAGAAGTACTTAAGACAGTGGCAGAGAGAGCGGATGAAATGGCCGCGTGGCTGAGCGAAAAGCTCCCTTATCCTCTGGTTTACAAAGTGACGGCCATGTCTTCCGGCCAGATCACCAAGGTGATCAAAGAAGCCAACTATGACGACGAGTGCCTGGGCGTGGTGACATGGTGCCACACATTCTCGCCTTCCAAGATGTGGCTGACAGGTCTTGCCATGCTGCAGAAGCCCTGGTGCCACCTGGCAACTCAGTACAACAAGGAAATTCCAAATGAAGAGATCGACATGGACTTCATGAACCTCAACCAGGCGGCTCACGGCGACAGAGAGCACGGCTTTATGGGCGCACGCCTGAGAAAAGCCAGAAAAGTGATCGTCGGCTACTGGAAGGAAGAGAACGTGATCGCAAGACTGGCACAGTTCCAGAAAGTCTGCGTAGGCATCGACTTCTCGAAGAACCTCAAGGTCATGCGCTTTGGCGATAACATGAGAGACGTTGCCGTTACCGAAGGCGACAAGGTCGAGGCACAGAACAAGCTCGGCTGGGAAGTCAATTTCTGGGCAGTCGGCGATCTCGTAAAAGAGATGAACGCCGTCACCGAGGAAGAAGTAGACGCGCTCTGCAGGGAATATTTTGAACAGTATGACGTGGCGACCGAAAATACTGCTGCGATCAGATATCAGGCGAGAGAAGAGATCGCCATGAAGAAGATGATGGACAGAAACGGCTGCAAGGCCTTCAGCAACACTTTCCAGGATCTTTACGGCATGGAGCAGCTCCCCGGTCTGGCATCCCAGCACCTCATGGCCCAGGGTTACGGCTACGGCGGAGAGGGCGACTGGAAGGTCAGCGCCATGACAGCCATTCTCAAGAAGATGGGTGAGGGCGAGAACGGCGCTTCCGCATTCATGGAGGACTACACCTATCACCTGGTCGAGGGGGCAAAATATTCTCTTGGCGCCCATATGCTGGAAGTCTGCCCGTCTCTTGCTGCCGGAAAGCCCCGCATCGAGACTCATCACCTGGGCATCGGCATGAACGAGAAGGATCCGGCCCGTCTGGTCTTCGACGGCAGAGAGGGCAAGGGCATCGTTGTCTCCCTGATCGATATGGGCGGCAGAATGAGACTGATCGTGCAGGATATCGAGTGCGTAAAGCCCATCATGGATATGCCCAATCTCCCTGTTGCCAAGGTTATGTGGAAGGCTATGCCTTCTCTGGAGACAGGCGTGGAGTGCTGGATCACCGCCGGCGGCGCGCACCACACAGTGCTCAGCCTGGATGTCACCGCAGAGATGATGCGCGACTTTGCCAAATTCATGGATATTGAATTTGTTCATATCACGAAGGACACAACCGTGGAAGCACTGGAAGATAAGCTTCTCGTAAACGATCTGATCTGGAAGCTTCGCTGATCCTGCCGGGAGAAGCGCGCGGTACTTTGCTATAGGAGGGTATAGGATATGAATTTAAAAGAGACAGCAATCGGAATAGAACTCGGCTCCACAAGGATCAAAGCCGTTATGATCGGCAAAAACCATGAAGTACTGGCACAGGGTGATCATACCTGGGAGAACCGTTTCGAGGACGGCGTATGGACTTATTCCCTCGAAGACGTCAGAACCGGACTGCAGGACTGTTTTGCCGAGCTCAAAAAGGATGTAAAGGACAGGTATGACACGGAGCTGACGACGACCGGGGCGATCGGCGTATCTGCCATGATGCACGGCTATCTCCCTTTCGACAAAGATAACTGGCAGCTCTGCGAATTCCGCACCTGGAGAAACACCATCACCCAGGAAGCGGCGGAAAAACTGAGCGAAGAGTTTGATTTCAACATTCCGCAGAGATGGTCCATTGCCCACCTTTATCAGGCAATCCTGAACAAGGAAGAGCATGTGAAGGACATCGCCTATATCACTACTTTGGCCGGGTACGTCCACTTTGTCCTGACCGGAGAGAGATTTATGGGGATCGGCGAAGCGAGCGGTATGTTCCCCATCGACTCCGAAAAACTCTGCTATGACGAAGAGATGGTGAAGAAGTTTAACGCGCTTACAGGCCTTGACCTGATCTCCATGCTGCCCGAGATCAAGCTGGCGGGTGAGTCTGCCGGCTTCTTGACCGAAGAAGGCGCGCTGTATCTGGATCCGTCCGGAAACTTCGAGGCGGGGATCCCTGTCGCTCCCTGCGAAGGCGACGCCGGGACCGGAATGGTCGCAACGGACTCCGTCCGCGTAAGGACCGGCAATGTCAGCGCGGGAACCAGCGATTTCGCTATGGTCGTCACGGACAAAAAACTGAAAAAGCACAGAGAGATCGATATGGTCACAACGCCCGCCGGCAAGCCCGTCGCGATGGTGCACTGCAACAACTGCACATCCGATATCAATGCCTGGGTCAAGCTGATCAGGGAGTCCCTGGATGAATTCGGCTTTACGGTCGACACCAATACGCTTTATACCAAGCTGTTTGAGGCGGCTCTTAAGGGCGACGCCGACTGCGGCGACCTTCTCAGCTACAACTACTTCTCCGGAGAGGGCGTGACAGACCTTAACGAAGGCCGGCTCCTGTTCATGAGAAAAGCGGACTCCAAATTCACGCTTGCCAACTTCATGAGAACCCATCTCTATTCCGCGATGGCTACCCTGAAGATCGGCATGGACATCCTTCACAAGGAAAATGTTGTGATCGACAAAATCTACGGCCACGGCGGCTTCTTCAAGACACCGGAAGTCGGCCAGAGAGTTCTCTCCGCAGCGATCGATACACCTGTATCCGTCATGGAGACAGCCGGTGAAGGCGGCCCTTACGGCATGGCGCTCCTGTGCGCTTATATGCTCTGGAAGAAAGACGAGTCCCTGGAAGATTATCTGGATGACAAAGTATTCCACGGCTGTAAGTCTGCCACAGTCATGGCGGAGAAGAACGAAGTGGACGGCTTCAACAAGTTCATAAAAGATTACAAGAGATGCCTTGCGGTCGAGAAGGAGGCCATCAAATGCTGGAAGAACTGAAAAAGAAAGTCTATGAAGCAAATATGCTGCTTCCCAAGTACGGACTGGTCACATTCACATGGGGCAATGTCAGCGGCGTCGACAGAGAGAAGAAAGTCTTTGTCATCAAGCCCAGCGGCGTTCCCTATGAGGACCTGAAACCGGAAGACATGGTGGTCGTCGATTTTGACGGCAACAAGGTGGAGGGTGCCATGAACCCTTCCTCTGACACGCCCACCCACGCATGGCTGTACAAGAAGTTCGAGTCCATAGGTGGGATCGTACACACGCATTCCTCCTACGCAACAAGCTGGGCCCAGTCCGGTCGCAGCATTCCCTGCTACGGAACGACCCACGCGGATTATTACTACGGTGAGGTTCCCTGCCTGCGGTGCCTCACAGAGGAGGAGATCGAGGACGCTTATGAGCTGAACACAGGAAAGCTCATTGTCGACGAGTTCGCCCGCATGGGCAAGGATCCCGAGGCGGTATCCGCAGTCATCTGCAAGAACCACGGTCCCTTCGCCTGGGGCAAGGATCCCGAAGATGCGGTCCACTGCGCAGTCGTTCTGGAAGAAGTCGCTAAAATGGCCTTCCGTACAGAACTGATCAACCCCAAGGTGCAGCCCGCTCCTCAGGAGCTGCAGGACAAGCACTATTACAGAAAGCACGGCGCCAACGCGTATTATGGCCAGGGAGGTGCCAAATGAACGTTCAGGAACTCGGTGAGTCCGGCACGGCGGGCGAGCTTCTGCATAAGTATATGCTGGACGGAGAAGGCATTTATAAACAGGTCAAAGCGTTTGCAGAGGGCTGAACTGACATAGATAGACTTTGATTAAGAAGCGTCGCAAGAAATGCAAGAAAACATATGTATTTCTTGCGATACTTCTTTTTTGGGGGTTTTTAATTGCAAGGAATGCGCATAGCACAGAAATTCATGAAAAGAATAAGCGCTCTGCTTTTAATAAAATGACATTATCGACATAACTCACAATAATGAGAATTCATATAAAGGAGGGTACACATGAAAGACATCGGAATTGCGATCATCGGACATGGATTCATGGGCCATGAGCACGAGAAAATGCTTCTGGACTTCCCGGGAATTAAACTGATCGGCTTTGCAGACATTGATCCCAAACAGCTCGAAGACGTGACGGAAGGTCTCAAGAGATATTCCAGCAACGAAGAGCTGATGGCCGATCCTGAGGTTGACGTAGTCCTGATCGCCGCAAACAACAAGTATCATAAGGACCTTGTCATTCAGGCGGCGAATGCAAAGAAGGATATCATTTGCGAGAAGCCCATTGCCATGAGCCTGGAAGAGCTCGATGAGATGGAAGCTGCCGTCAAGGCAAACGGCGTGAAGTTCACCGTTCATCATCAGCGCCGCTTCGACCCTGACTTCCGCACAGCGAAGGCTGTCTACGATTCCGGCACACTGGGAGATGTTTACTGTGTGAAGAGCATGCTATATGGCTTCAACGGTAATATGCACGACTGGCATGTCTTCGTAAGTGAAGGCGGCGGAATGCTCTATGACTGGGGCGTACACCTCCTGGATCAGTTCTGCTGGATGTTCCCCGGCGCCAAGCTCAAATCCGTATTTGCCGACATCCGCAACGTCATCAACACAGAGGTTGACGACTACTTCCAGATCATGATGCGCTTCGACAACGGCGTAACCGCAACTCTGGAGCTGGGCACCTATTTCCTGACCGACAAGATGCACGACAAGTGGTTCGAGCGCCACTGGTTCATCGGCGGCAACAAGGGAAGCGCCTATGTAGACGGTTTCGGACCGGAAGGCAAGATCGTCCGCACCAACGGCCTTTTGCAGAATGTCGGCGGCAAGCGCACCATGACGGCCGCAGGCCCCACAAGGTCCTTCGGACCGCCGCCGGAAGGCAAGATCCTCACCGAGGAACTTCCCAAGGTCGACACCAACCACAGAAATTACTTCGAGAACTATGTCAAAGCATGGCACGGCGAAGAAGAATTCCTGGTCAAGATTCCGGAGACCCGCCGCGTACTGCGCCTGATGGATGCGGTCAGAGAGTCCGGAAGAACCGGAAAATCCATCGATTTTGAATAAGTCGTGATTCTTTAAGAGCATAGATCCCGGCTCCCTCGCTGAATGCGAAGGGGCTGGGATATTTCCATTTACACAAACGATATAGACCGGAGGAGAACAATGCATCAGGAAATCATTACACTGTCCGAAGAGAGGAATGTGACATTAACGGCCATGATTCAGGTCGTGGGAGGCGAGTTCCGGGGAATCTCTGCGAGACCTGCAGTACTCGTGATCCCGGGAGGCGGATATCAGTTCTGTTCAGACAGAGAGGCAGATCCCGTCGCTTTTGCCTTCATGAAAGCCGGGTACCACGCCTTTATCCTTCGCTATTCCGTGGGAGAATACAGCAAGTGGCCCCAGCCCCTGGAGGACTATGAGCAGGCGATGGAATGTATTTCCGACAAGGCGGAAGAATGGCATGTGATGACAGACAAGATCGCTGTCATCGGCTTTTCGGCCGGTGGTCATCTGGCAGGAGCGGCTGCGACCATGGGACGCCGTCGTCCGGCTGCCGCCATTCTCGGATATCCGGTACTGAGGCGGGAAACAGCACTCGAAATCGGGCAGAATATGCCCGGCATTCCGGAACACGTGGATGAGAACACCTGCCCCTGCTTTTTGTTTGGGACAAGAACGGACAGCGTAGTTCCGGTCCAGAATATTGTCGATATGTTGAATGCGCTTGGCCGCTTTCATACAACCTACGAGTGTCATATCTATGCGTATGGCCCTCACGGCTTCGCTACAGGCGACCACTCCGTGCAGAGCTGTGAGACTTTGTTCCCGGAAAGGGGAGCCCGCTGGATCGATGACAGCATCAGCTGGCTGCACGACCTCTTCGGAGACTGGGGCAATGAGGGACTGACAAGGCCTGTACTGCGTCCTCATGTCAATGACGATGCGCTGGCCTGGCTGAGCCTGGACTGCAGCATTTCCAGGATCTACGGAAACCCCAAAGCCAGGGAAACGCTCTCAGAAACAATCCGTAAAATGCAGGAGAGAATCACTCCGTTCACGCCGGAGATGACCTTCGACGATATGATGCAGGCACTCGGCAAGATGACGCTGAGAGACCTTCTGGTCGAGAGGGGAATCGATACAGACAAATTGGACGAACTCAATGAGGCACTCGGAAAGATCCCGAATATCTGAACAATCTGTGCAATAAAAGGAAACTGTTTATTGCATGTTCTCCAAAAGCGCGGTGTGATCCTGCAAGAAATGTGGCGCAAACTAAAACCTCGGAAAAGAATGCGCTATGAGAAACAGATACTATATATACAGAAACAAGAAACAATAAAAAGCTGCAGAGAGCAGCGGATAGTATTAATCATTCAATACCTCTGTGTGCTGAATAATTACAAATAATGTAGAAAGGGAGGAACAAAAAATGAGCAAAAAGCTTCCGGTTGGTATTCAGGTTTACGGACTCAGAGATCTCCTCGAGAACACTCCGGAGAACTTCAAGAACGTAATGCAGCAGGTAAAGGACCTGGGCTATGACGGCGTTGAGCTGGCTGGCCTGTACGGACTTACTCCTGAGTATGTCAAAGAAGTGCTGGACGAGATCGGCCTTATCCCGATCAGCGCACACGTCGCATTCGCTGAGATGATGGAAGATCTCGACACTATCATCGCGGATTACAAGAAGATCGGCGTTAAGTTCCTGGTAATGCCTTATATGGCAGAAGAGTATCGCCCGGTCAATCCGGAAGGATTTAAGAAGTTCCTTCCCATGCTGAACGAAGTCGGCAAGAAGATCCACGACGCAGGCATGACTTTCCTGTATCACAACCACGATTTCGAGTTCGTCAAGATGGCAGACGGCCAGTGGGGATATGACGTAATGTTCGACTCCATCCCTCACGACAACCTGATGCCCGAGCTTGATACCTGCTGGTGTGATGTCGCTACAGGCGACGCTCCTGGCTTTATCCGCAAGTACACAGACCGTATCCCCGTTGTCCATCTCAAGGACTACATCAAGAAGGGTGAAGTCAAGAACATGTACAAGCTGATCGGTATCGAGGAAGAGGAGTCCGAGGGCGATACAGGCTACTTCGGCTTCCGTCCCGTCGGATTTGGCCAGATGATCTGGGAGCCCGTTCTCGAGGCAAGCCTTGATGCAAATGCACAGTGGGTCATCGTAGAGCAGGATGAGCACTATGAGCTGGAGCCCCTGGAGTGCGCGAGAAGAAGCCGCGAGTATCTCAAGATCCTCGGCTGGTAAACCGCGCCTAAGCAATGCGCCATGCGCACGATATGTCAGCATGGCGAATACTCAAAACGAACTATTTTTTGACAACTATAAATAGATTTCAGGAAAGGAACCAACATGAAAGAACTCAGAATCGCCATCATCGGCTGCGGAATGATCTCCCACAGACACATGACCGTTATCGAGAACCTCAACAAGCGCGGACAGAACCTCAAGGTTGTCGCAGCTGCTGAGATCGACAAAGAGAAGCTCCTTGCATGGGGCAAGCAGTACGGCATCGCAGAAGAGAACCTGTATCAGGACTTCCGTGAGATGCTCAAGCGTGATGACATCGACGAAGTCGAAGTCTGCGTACACAACAATCTTCACACATCTGTTGCAACTGCAGTTATGGCAGCAGGCTTCCCCTGCTACTCCGAGAAGCCCATGGCAGCAAGCTATGCAGATGCTAAGATCCTCTATGACGCACAGAAGAAATACGGCCAGAAGCTGGCGATCCAGATCAGCTCCATCTACAACCCTCAGACCCGTATTGCCAAGAAGATGATCGCGGAAGGCAAGCTCGGTGAGATCTATCACGTTCGCAGCGTCGGCCACAGACGTCAGGGTCGTCCCGGCTATGATATGCCTTTCTTCAGCCGCGACTTTATCGATCCCAACGTAGGCGTACACGGACCTCTGTTCGACCTGGGCATCTATCACATTGCTCAGATGCTCTATGTCCTTGGCATGCCCGAGCTGGAGAGCGTTTACGGCTTCCAGAGCTCCAGATATTGGACACATCCCGCGATCGATAAGATCACAAACCGCACCGCTCCCGTCGAGGACCTCGGCGTAGGTATGGCTCGCTTCAAGGGCGACATCTGCATGGACATCTATGAAGACTGGGCAATCCACATGGAAGACATCGGATGCACCTTCATCGCAGGTTCCCTGGGCGGACTTAAGTTCACAGACGTTGACCAGACCGGCGGCCCTATGGCAGTTCCGGAAGGCGGCCAGATCATGGGCGGCGGCGACCTTCAGAAGCCCAGACTGACTTACTACGGCATAAACGAAGACAACCAGCTCTTCACGACACAGCTTGACTGCGCTCTGACAGACACCTATGGCCTGCAGGAATCCCTGATCCATCCCGAACTGGATCTGTACAACGACAACCAGCTGCAGTGGTACAGCTACCTTCGCGGCATCCTGACCGACGAGACCAGAATCGACTCCCCTTACATCGCAATGCAGACCGCACTGCTGTCCGAAGGCGTCGTTCTCTCCAACGAGCTCGGCCGCAGCGTAACCGTCGATGAGATCAAGAAGATGGCCAAGTCCATCGCGATCCGCGATCAGGAGACTCCTTTCGGAACCATCCACTACGATTTTGACGAGTACAAGCCCGAGTAATCATCCAAGGCTATCTACATTATTTCCCCCGGCGGCGAGCCAGATACATGGCGTCTGGCTTGCCGCGACATAAAGAAGGAATCTTTTTTGCTGAAGGGCAGCCGATCCGGCTGCCCTTTGTAATTGGGGTGAACAAACGCAATAAACAAATAAAAAAACAGTACAAATGATGCGCCGCAAGGGCTCTTGCATATATAAAATACAAATAACCGTTCAGATTTAGAACATAGGGAGGAACGAGATGGACAAGAACAGGAAACTCAGGATTGACGTGATCGGATGCGGTGCCATCTCTGTGAGGAGGCATCTTCCGGAGTATGCGGCCAATGAAAATGTGGAGATCGCGGCGCTCTACAACCGCACGAGAAGCAAGGCGGAAGAGATGCAGAAGATCTATGGCGGCGTCGTCTGCGACAGCGTGGAAGAGATGGTCGCGATGGACCTGGACGCGGTCAGTGTCTGCACGGCCAATGCCATGCATGCGCATGACACTATTTTGGCGCTTAGGGCCGGCAAGCATGTGCTCTGCGAGAAGCCCATGGATGTGACGATCGAGAAGTGTACGGCCATGGTAGAAGAGGCGCGCAAATCCGGGAAACTTCTTATGATCGCGCAGAACCAGCGGTTTTCGGCGGCCCACAAGGAGGCACATGACCTGATCGCGAAAGGCGCGATCGGAAAGGTCCTTTCTTTTGAGACCAAATTCGGGCATGCAGGGCCGGAGCGCTGGACCGGCACGGAGGACACGTGGTTTTTCAGAAAGAATGCGGCCGGCATGGGCGCGCTGGCAGATCTGGGCATCCACAAGACGGACCTCGCCCATTATCTGATCGGCGAGCCGATCACGCAGGTGTACGCACACACAGCAACGCTCGATAAGCGCTATCCGGACGGGAATCTGATCGATGTGGAGGATAACGCCTGGTGCATCTACCGCACAGACAGCGGTGTGACCGGTACTATGCACGCAAGCTGGACGGACTATGGCCACGAGTATAATTCGATCATTGTTCACGGGACCAAAGGCGCGATCCGCTGCTACGATGACAGGGAATACAGTCTGATCCTGGAGGGAGATGACGGCAGACAGAACTTCCTCTCCACGGAGGAAATGCTGACCAACAATGACCAGACGGTCGGAACGGGCAAGAACTATAACTCCGGCGTCATCGATGAATTTGTGGACTGCATCCTGACAGGCAGACCCTGCAGGTGTACGGGAGAGGAAGCGATCAAATCGATGCGGGTAATCTTCGCGGCTATGGCTTCCTCACAGATCGGCAGAATGGTGACGATTCCGGAGAACAGGTAAACGAAATTGGCTCGCAGAGCGAGCTGCAATAAAAGAGGGCCGTTTGTTGCAAATTGTGGGGAAGTCCCATGAGAGATTGCAACAGACGGCCTTTTGTATGAATCAGCTGAAAAGAACAACCCTGGAGGGGTTGGTAAAATTATTTCAGTTCGAAAGAACAGAAACACTTTTTACATAATATGGAGGTAGTTATGAAAAAGAGAATTATGGCAGCAGTTCTTGCAGGCGTTATGGCACTGAGCCTTGCAGCCTGCGGCGGTTCAAGCAGCAGCTCCTCTGCAGCACCTGCTGAGGAAAAGACAGAGGAAGCGGCTCCCGCGGAAGGTCAGGAAGAAGCAGCTCCCGCGGAAGGCGAAGCACAGGCAGAGGCTCCCGCAGCAACCGGCGAGCAGACACACATTTATGTTCTGACAGCATCCGAGGACCACGGCTGGACAGGTTCTGTCGCAACATTTGCCAAGGCAAAGGTTGAGGAAGTCAACGCAGAGGGCGTTTACACGGCAGAGCTGATCACATCCGCAAGCGCGGCTGAGCAGATTACGACCATCGAAGACATCATCTCCAAGGGTGAGAAGAACATCGCGATCGTTGTTCAGCCTCTGGACGACACAGTGCAGTCCGCGATCCAGCAGATCGTCGACGCAGGCATCCCTTATGTGGCATTCGACCGCATCATTGCAGGTCTTGAGTCCACAGCGGTTTCCAACGTCAAGGGCGACAACGCGGGAATCGGCGCGGCAGCGGCAGCTTACTTTGTAGGCCTCGGCATGAAGCCCGGCGACAAGGTTTATGTCTATGAAGGCGACACCTCTTCCGTTACCGCTCTCAGAGACCAGGGCTTTGTTGATTATCTGAAGGGCGACGTGGAATACGCCGGACAGAAGATCGCAGATGATGCAAAGTGGACAGACGAAGACCTCAAGGCCGTTACCTACTCCGGAGCCATGAACTGGAGCAGAAGCGACACCAAGTCCTCCTTCGAGTCCCTGATGGGTGACAGCGCGAACGCTGACATCAAGTGGTTCTACGCAGAAGACGACGAGCTGGGCATGGGCATCCTGGAAGCACTTGCAGGCGGCGGAATCGACGACGCCACAAAGACCGCTTTCTTCGCTAACAAGCCCGTGATCACAGGCTGCGGCGGACTCGGCGAGTTCTACGATGTCCTCAAGGGCACAAATTATGCGGACATCTCCGCACAGCTGGGCGGCGTCATGAGCGTTACCTACAGCCCTTCCATGATCAAGACAGCCATCCAGGATATGGAAGACTATCTGGCAGGCAAGCAGGTCGAGCAGGATCACGTCATCGCATGCGAGATCGTCACAAGCGAGAACGTTGACAACTACGAGGCATTCAACTGATCGGAACGGACTGATCTGTCGAAATACAGCCGGAATGACAATTCTGACTGACAAATAATCCGGCGTTTCGGAATTTGACGGGGCGCGGCCGGGGAAGTCCGGTCGCGGCCCGAATGTTTGTTAATCGGGGGAAGGAGAGGCACATGAGTCTGCTGGAAATGAGAGACATACGGAAGTCGTTCAGCGGCGTCTCCGTATTGAAGGGCGTACAGCTCACGGTGGAGAGCGGCGAAGTTCATGCTCTTCTGGGCGAGAACGGCGCGGGAAAGTCTACGCTGATGAATATTTTGACCGGCGTTCTGCCCAGGGACGGCGGGACCATCGAATTTGACGGACAAAAACTTGAGCATATCACGATCACGCAGTCCGAGAAGCTCGGAATCGCATTTGTTCATCAGGAACTGAACCTGTTTAATGACCTGAAGGTCTTCGAGAACATGTTCCTGAACCGGGAGTATACGAACAAATTCGGCAGGCTCGACAAGAAGCGCATGCGCGCGGAGGCCCGGGAGCTCTTCGAGAGGCTGGGCGTGGAGATCGACCCCGACGCGGTGGTATCGGACCTCAAGACCAGCCAGAAGCAGCTGCTGGAGATTTGCAAGGCGCTGCACCTGAAAGCGAAACTGATCATCCTCGACGAGCCCACCACCTCCCTCAACAACGAGGAAGTGGACCATCTCTTCGGCATTCTCAGAAAGCTGAAGGCGGAGGGAACCTCCTTTATCTTCATTTCCCACAAGATGCCGGAGATCTTCGCGCTGGCGGACCGCTACACGGTCTTCAGAAACGGCGAGTATATCGGCGAGGGGAAGATCAGCGAGACGACACCCGAAAAGGTCACGATCATGATGGTCGGTGAGACCTATTCCAACGCCGAGGTCTATGAGAAGAGAGCGCTCGGCGAGGAAGTCCTGAAACTGGAAGGATTCACGGGCGACGGGTTCCACGACATCAATCTCTCCGTGAAGAAGGGTGAGATCGTCGGCATGACGGGACTGCAGGGAAGCGGCAGCAGCGAGATGCTGCAGGCCATTTTCGGCTCTTCGAGAGCGACGGCGGGAACGGTGACGGCTTTTGAAAAGACCGTGCCCCACAACTCCATTCACGGCGCCATGAAGGCGGGAATCGCCATGCTTCCCAATAACCGGAAGGAAAACAGTGTTTTGCCCGATATGTCCCTCATGGAGAATATGGCGATCTCCGAGCAGACGCTGTCGGCGGCTAAGCTCCCGGTGGACACTAAGAGAGATAAGAAGAGATACGACGAATACAAAAAGATGCTGAATATCAAGGCCCAGAACAGCACAGACCTGATCACGTCCCTGTCCGGCGGCAATCAGCAGAAGATCTTTATCGCGAGATGGCTCAACACGGATGCGGAGATCCTGATCCTGGACAATCCGACGCAGGGTATCGACGTCGGCGCGAAAGCGGAGATTTACCGCCTGATCCTGGAACTGGCGAAGGCGGGCAAGACGATCCTCATCAACACGCTGGAGATCCCCGAGATCATGAAGGTCGCGGACCGGTGCATCGTCTTCTACGACGGACGCATGATCAAGGAGCTCGCGCATGAAGAGATCAACGAACAGGATGTAATGCTTTACAGTGTCGGCATCACGCAGAAGGCCGCAGGAGAGGAGAGTGCACAGTCATGAAGAAACTTGGCAAAATATGGTCGGAATACAGTTTCATCTTTGTATTAATCGTTATTTTTATTGTTTATGCGATCACCAGCTCGGGGCTCACCTGGAGCGGCGTGATGAATATTTTCCGCCACAGCGCGGTCATCGGAACGGTGGCGCTGGGCATGGGCCTGATCTGCCTGACCGGTGAGATCGACCTTTCCGTGGGCTCCATGCTGGCACTCACAGCAGGTTTTTCCGTAATCGTATTTAATATCACGGGAAGTATTCTGCTGACCCTTCTCTTCGCGCTGGGCTTCGGCGCGGTTTGCGGATTTGTCAACGGCGTCCTTGTCGGCGGCGTGCAGATGCCGGCCTTCATCGTGACGCTGGCGACCATGCTGATCTATCGCTCTTTTGCCCAGTACTTCTGCCAGCACGTGGACCGCGCGCTGATCGGCGGCGGCAGCAGCGTCTACAAAATGGACACCGCAAAAGCTTCCTATCAGGCCCTCTTCGGATTCGGCAACGGCAAGATCGCCACGATTCCTACAGTCGGTATCGTCATGCTGGTCATGACGGCTCTGTTCGTCTATCTGTCCGGCTGGACCAAGTACGGCAAGAAAATCTACGCCATCGGCTCCAACTTCAAGGCGGCCAAGATGAGCGGCATCAACGTCAGTGCGATGAAGATTTCCGCGTTCACGATCTGCGGCATTCTGACCGGCCTCGGCGCTTTCCTCTGGATCGCCATGAACGGCAGTGCGGACCCGGCGACCACCGGCAGCAGCTATGAGATGTACGCCATCGCATCGGTCGTTCTGGGCGGCATCGCCATGAGCGGCGGCCGCGGCAAGATGCTGGGCGTCCTGTTCGGCGCCATGTCCTACACCATCGTCGACAAGATCATCGTCGCCCTGAAGATGGACTCCCTGATTAATAATGCTATCAAGGGAATCATTCTGATCCTGGTCATCCTCGTGCAGGTGGCGGGACCTCAGATTCGGGAGAAGTTCAGAAAAGCGGCGTAATTGTGTCACGGGGACGTATCAACTGACACATTTTGAGCGGAGTGATGTGACAAGGGGACGTATCAGGTGACACATTTTGGAACAAAATGTGTCACCTGATACGTCCCCTTGACACACAAACAGGAGGAGAAAAATGCTATATCCGGTTATGACAAGTTCCAGGTCGGTCATTGATCTGTCGGGAATATGGAAATTCAAATTGGATGATGGCAATGGCCTGTCTGAGGGCGTATGTCTGCATCCGCTTAAGGAGCCGCTTAACATGCCGGTTCCGTCATCCTACAATGACCTGAAGGAGGATGTGTCCTTCCGCGACCATTACGGTTATGTTTTTTATCAGAGGAAGTTTTCCTGCCCTGCGGCGCTTTACCGTGATCAGCGAGTGGTACTGCGCTTTGAGGCCGTCACGCATTTTGCGAGGGTGTTTCTGAACGGAGAAGAGATCGGAAATCATCTCGGTGGATTCCTCCCTTTTGAGATCGAGATAGGGGAGAAACTGCGTGACGACAATCTTTTGACAGTGGCAGTGGATAACCGGATCAATTATCACACGCTTCCCATCGGAAATTTGGAAGACGTGTGGGGATCGAGGGGAAAGAACAAGTCGAAGAAAAAGGCAAATTATCCGAACTTTGACTTCTTTAATTACTGCGGGATCACAAGGCCTGTGAGGCTCCTGATCATGCCGAAGAGTTATATTGATGATATTACTCTGGTTCCGGAAGTAGTTCATACCGGGGAAGGGAGCGGAGACGTCACGCTTCGCTATCAGATCGGGATGGGCGGAGAGAACATCTGCGACGAGAAGTCCTGCAGAGTGGAGGTGCTTGACGCGGACGGAAATCCGGCCGGTGCAGGGACGGGACTCAGCGGGCAGATTTTCATTAAGAATGCACATCTCTGGCAGCCGCTGAATTCTTATCTGTACACTGTAAAAGTGACCTGTGGGGAGGACACCTATGAGCTGCCTTACGGGATCCGCACCGTACGGATTGACGGGAACAGATTTTTGATCAATGAGAAGCCTTTTTACTTTAAAGGGTATGGGAAACACGAGGACACGTTCCCAAACGGAAGAGGCGAGAACATACCCATGTATGTGAAGGATATCTCTCTGATGAAATGGCAGGGAGCCAACAGCTTCCGCTGCAGCCATTATCCGTACAGCGAAGAGATCATGCGGCTTGCGGATGCGGAGGGGCTGGTCGTGATCGATGAGACGCCGGGCGTCGGGATTAACCTGGCATTTGGCGGCGGCGCGAATTTCGACGGCAAAAAGAAGGTGACTTATGACAAAGAGACAGGCGTTCAGACCTTCGGACACCATCAGGACGTGATAAGGGACCTGATCCGCAGGGACAAGAACTACGCCTGTGTGGTCATGTGGAACATTGCAAATGAGCCGGATGGCGCCGGGGCAGGAGCTTATGAATACTTTAAGCCGCTGTTTGACCTTGCCAGGGTGGAGGACCCCGTCAAGCGTCCCTGCTGTATGGCCAGCGCGCAGGTTTCGGGCGGTCCCGACACGGACGTTTCCGCGCGCCTGTCGGATGTCATCTGCCTGAACCGGTATTACGGATGGTACGAAGGCGGCCCGCATCTGGATGAAGCGGTAGAATGGTTCAGGGAAGAGCTGTCCCAGTGGCAGAAACTGGGGAAGCCTCTTATGATCACGGAATATGGGGCAGATACGGTCGCCGGGCTGCACGACACGACCCCCGTAATGTTTACGGAAGAATACCAGCTGGAGTATTACCGGATGAACAATCAGGTGCTGGATGAGTTTTCATTTGTGGTGGGCGAGCATTTATGGAGCTTTGCAGACTTCGCGACCGGGCAGGGAACAAGCAGGGTGCAGGGCAATAAAAAAGGCCTCTTTACCAGAGACCGGCGCCCTAAACTGGCTGCGCATTATATAAAAGACAGGTGGCAGAAGATTCCGAATTTTAACTATAAGTGAGATGTGACAAGGGGCTGGCGCACTAAGAATAATTCTTAGGGCGCCAGCCCCCTGTCACATCTCAAAATGTGTCACTTGATACGTCCCCGTGTCACACTATGACCCCTCCGCCGACCACAATATCTCCGTCGTAGAGGACGACAGACTGCCCCGGCGTAATGGCGCGCTGCGGCTCGTCAAAGACGACCTTGAGAAGGTCCTCCTCGGGCTGCGTGACGGTGCAGGGCTGCTCTTTGTGGCGATAGCGGATCTTGGCGCTGCAGCGCAGCGAGCCTTCGATGCGATCCACGGTGATCAGGTTGATCCTTCGGGCGTAGAGCGTCCGCTGCATCAGGTCATCGTTTGTGCCCAGCGTGACGGTATTGGTCTCCGGGTCGATCTTCGTGACATAGCAGCGGTGCGCCGCCGGGATACCGAGCCCCCGGCGCTGGCCGAGCGTGTAGTGGATGATTCCCTTGTGGCGCCCGAGAATATTGCCCTGTGTGTCGACGAAATCCCCGGCCGGACACTTGCGGCCACTGAACCGCTCAATAAACCCCGCGTAGTCGCCGTCCGGAACGAAACAGATATCCTGACTGTCGTGCTTCTGCGCATTCTTAAAGCCGCTCTCCTGGGCAATCTTTCTGGTCTCAGCCTTGTCCTGATCGCCGAGCGGAAACTGCACATGGGCGAGCTGCTCCTGCGTCAAAACATAGAGCACATAACTCTGGTCCTTGGCCGGGTCCAGCGCCTTCAAAAGAAGGTAACGGCCCGTCTGAGGATCATATTTGGTCCGCGCATAGTGCCCGGTCACCAAAAGATCGCAGCCCAGTTCTTTCATCTTCTCAAAGAGATAGAAGAACTTGAGCCGGCGGTTGCACTCGATGCAGGGATTGGGCGTGCGCCCGTGCAGATATTCATCGATAAAGGGCTCGATTACTTCCTGCGTGAAGAGATTCTCATAGTGGACGATATAGTAGGGAATGCCGATCTTCTCGGAGACGCTGCGCGCGTCCTGCGTGTTCTCGAGGGAACAGCAGGTGTCCAGAAGATCCTTTCCGATCACATCATTTTCATAAAGGCGCATCGTGCAGCCGATGCACTCATATCCGCGCGACGACATGATCTGCGCCGCTACGCTGCTGTCGACGCCGCCGCTCATGGCGATTAGAGCTTTCATTGATCAGATTTCCTTTTCTTTTAAATTCAAGGCTCGCAGAGCGAGCCGCTGCGCCGCGTGCGGGCTGTCCTTTGGACAGCTCCTTCCTTTCCGCACGCGTGTGCATCATAACTCCCGGAGGTCCAAATTTCAGAAACATGGTATCATGAAATAGGACATTTTGAGAACCTCGATCACAATATTTTTGCAAAGGATCGGGTGACGATTCAGGATCATGCAAAGGCGATCAGAGAGAAATCACGCGAGGTAAGTAATGATGAGATTATTCATGACCAGCAGCCCTATGGGCGCATACAGAAGCAATGAGGCACCGGCTTATAAGGGGCTCAATCCGGCGAATGGGATGGTGGACGAGTTGAAAGCGTACTGGAAAGAGGATTCCAAATGCCTTCTGATCTCGGCTTTTCCGGATGAATATGAGATCAATGACCGGATGAGAGGAGATTTCGAGTGGATATTCAGGGAGACCGGACTGTCTGTGAAGTGTATGGACCTCTGCGACCGGCGCAACGGCAAAGCAATAATAGAAAAGCTGTCGCAATATGACATGGTGATTCTCGGAGGCGGGCATGTGCCGACGGAAAAAGCGTTCTTTGACGAAATCGGACTGCGGGAGGCCCTGCAGGGCTGGGACGGAATCGTGATGGGAATCAGTGCCGGCAGTATGAACTGTGCCGACCTGGTCTACGCGCAGCCCGAGATGCCTGGTGAAGCGGTGGATCCCTCTTATCAAAAGTTCATTCGGGGGCTGGGCCTTACGGATATCAATGTTTTGCCCCACTATCAGGCGGTGAAGGATGACTATGTCGACGGGCTGCGGCTCATGGAGGAGATTACTTATCCGGACAGTGTCGGCAGGGTTTTCTACGCCATTGTGGATGGAAGTTACGTGCTGCAGACGGAAGATCGGAAGGAGATCCGTGGGGAGGCCTATCGGATCGCGGATGGGACTATTCGGAAAATCTGCGGAGAGGGAGAAGTGGTGAGTCTGGATTGAAAAATACACCCACAGGTGTATAATGGAAAGAGAAGCCGGAGGTCACTGATGAACAAAACAATATATCACGGCTCAGATCACATCATAAAGGCTCCGAAATATCACGGCGGCAAGCCGCACAACGACTACGGATATGGATTCTACTGTACAGAGAGTGCGGAGATGGCCAAGGAGTGGGCTGTCTCGGAGGAGCATGACGGCTATGCGAACTGCTACCGGTTGGATATGGAAGGGCTGCGCATCCTGAATCTGAGCCGCGACTATTCCATCCTGACATGGCTCACTGTTCTCATTCAGAATCGGACCTTCAATCTGGACACGCCGTTGGCTGCGGAAGCCGCCCGATACCTTAAGGAAAACTGCAGTGTTGATACAACGGCTTATGATCTGATCATCGGCTATCGGGCGGACGATAGTTATTTTTCTTTTGCGCAGGATTTTCTGGGCGGAGCGATCTCTTATCAGCAGCTGCGCAGAGCTATGTTCCTGGGAGAACTCGGCGAACAGATCGTGCTTGTCAGCCCGAAAGCTTTCTCGGCAATCACGTATCTTGACTGCGAGGAGGCGCTTCGAAGCGAATGGCTCATTAAGAAAAACGAGCGTGACAGACGAGTGCGGGCGGACTATTTACAATCTGACAGGATGAGTTATCGCAGGGGGGAATTGTACGTAGTCACTATTTTGGACGAGGAGATCGGGCCGGATGACCCTCGCCTTCAGTGATGGACATTGTTGAATCAGGAGATCAACCTATGCTTCATTCCTATGACGAACTATATGTCGCAAAAGCGCAGACGGCACTTGCCCAGATGCTGCGCTACGCGGTGGAAGATATGCATCTTGAACTGAATGAATTCTGGGACAGATTTCTGATCTCCGGTGTCGCGGACCTCTTCGGAAAGGGCGACTACCGATTCCTTGTGGGGAAATCGGGGGTGGAGACCGCCTGGGAAGTCATGTGGAGAGTGACGGGAGAGTGGCCGAAGGAGCAGCCTTCGTTCAGCCTTGAGAAGAGTCCGACGTACTGGACCGGCTGGATTTTGGCGTGGTATCAGTGGTACTCGGGGCAGAGCTTTCGGAGGATCAGCGAATTTCTGTCGCCGGAACAGGTGCGGGAGATGTATAATCCCTATCACGAAATGGATCCGATGCAGTTTGCGGACGCAGCGGATGCGATCAGGCGCCGGAAGGAGTCGACGACGCGGCTCAAAAAGTACAGGGAGCGCCTGGGGCTCAGTCAGTCCGAACTTGCGCAGGAGAGCGGGGTCTCGGTCAGGATGATCCAGAACTACGAGCAGCGACAGAAGGACCTCTCCAAAGCGCAGACAAAAACACTCTGGCTTCTGGCCAGAGCGCTCAAGTGTTCCATGGAGGATTTGATGGAATATTAATGTGGAAAAAACGGTTACAAAGGCATACAATTTAGTCAAAATGCGCAATGGAAGTTTCTCTGAGAGGAAACGGCAATGATACTGCAGAGCAAAAGAGTATGGATTCTGAATGAGTGGATGGAAGTACAGGTTGAATTCTCTGCCGAAACAGGGAAGATCACAGGGATTCTTCCGTATGGAGCAAAGCCGGTGGACCTGGACGTCGACGATCTGCGCGTAGTGCCCGGATTTATTGATGTGCATACACACGGCGCCTATGGGTTTGATACCAATGACGCCGAAGAGGAGGGGCTGAAACACTGGCTCCAAAATATAGCCGGCGAGGGCGTTACCGGGATTCTCCCCACGACAATTACGCAGTCAGAAGAGGTGCTCACTAAAGCGCTGAAAAATGTGGCGAAAGTGGCGCGGGAACAGAAGGCAGATCGCGCCGCAGTCCCGGGGGCCGAGATTCTGGGCATTCATTTTGAGGGCCCGTACCTGAGCCGCAAGTTTAAGGGGGCGCAGCCGGAGGAATTCTGCGTCGCGCCGGACCTTGCGCAGTTCAGGAGATATCTGGAGGCTTCGGAAGGACTGATCCGAATCGTCACGCTTGCCTGTGAGCATGATGAAGGATATCAGATGACGAAGTTCCTGAATGAGAACGGAATCGTAGCGTCTCTGGGGCACTCGTCGGCCACCTTTGAACAGGCAGCGATGGCGTTTGCGAACGGGGCGAGGAGCGTGACCCACGTCTACAACGGCATGGCGCCCTTCCACCACAGAAATCCCGGGATTCCCGGGGCCGCTTTTCGTTTCAACGATGTGTTCGGGGAGATCATCTGCGACGGCCTTCATTCTGACAGGGCTTCGCTGTACACTTTTTTCACCTGCAAAGGCCCGGACTACGGCGTGATGATCTCGGACGCGCTCAGGTTCAAGGGACTGCCGGTCGGGACGCAAATGCTGTTCGGCGGGAATCTCGTGGAACTCTGTGAAGACGGAAGCGCGCATCTGGCGGGTTCGGAAACACTGGCCGGCTCTACGCTGCGGATCAATGAGGGTCTCAGAAACCTGGTCGAGAAGGCAGGCGTCCCCTGGCAGACGGCGATCAATTCGTGTACTATTAATCCGGCCCGCCTGATCGGCCTGGAGAGGGAGAAGGGGTCTGTTCAGGCAGGGAAGGATGCCGACCTTGTGGTCTTAAGAGACGATTATTCGGTGGAGATGACAGTTTGCAGGGGAAGTGTGGCACAGTATGACAAGTGAAGTCTTTATGGGAATCATGATTCCGTTTATAGGCACCAGCCTTGGAGCCGCGATGGTTTTCTTCCTGAAAAAGCAGATCTCGGAGAATCTTCAGAAGATTCTGACAGGGTTTGCAGCCGGCGTTATGGTGGCGGCGTCTTTCTGGAGCCTTCTGCAGCCCGCGCTGGAGAGCAGTGAAGGCATGGGAAAGCTGTCTTTTATTCCCGCCGCCGCAGGCTTTTTGATCGGTATCGGATTTGTGCTTATGATGATTTTAGATGTGGCGCTGGGATAGTAATAGATCCAAAATAAATCAGCGGGTCTCCTGTCGATAAAACATGGTACAATAGGCCCTGCGTAACTTATAACAATTAAGAAGTGAGGAAATTTAATGAGCGGCAACCGGGAAATAGACGAGATACTCACGGAAATACAGGCGGACGAAAACGTCCAGAAAATGAAACAGTATATTCAGCACGGGAATGTCTCTACTTATGAACACTGCGAAAGCGTGGCGAAGCTGAGCTACAGCATAGACAAACGCCTGTCGCTCCACTCAGACCTGAAGGTCCTGCTGACAGGCGCCATGCTTCATGATTTTTATCTTTACGACTGGCACGAGGATGGCGACGGATCGCATCGCCTTCACGGCTTTACGCACGCGAAGAGGGCGTGCGACAATGCAAAAGATTGTTTTGCGATCGACGATGAAACCAGCCATGTCATCTATTCCCATATGTGGCCTCTGAATCCGGAGAGGATCCCTCAGTCGAGGGAGGCCTGGATCGTCTGCCTCGCCGATAAATATGTTTCTCTCAAGGAATCCCTGTTCAGGAGGCACGCCTGACAATGGTGCTGAGCAGTTATATTTGTCTGTTTTTTATTTACAGCCTTATGGGTTGGATCTATGAGACACTTTTTTGCACGATAAAGAGCGGAAAATGGGAAAACAGAGGCTTCCTGTATGGTCCCGCCTGCCCTATTTACGGAACCGGCGCGGTGGCGATTTCCACGATCATGAAAGCGGCCGGCGGAGATGTGTCAGGGGGACGTATCAGCTGACACATTTTGAACGGAGTGACAGGGGGCCGGATCGAGCGACACATTTTGTGTCGCTTGACCCGGCCCCTTTGTCACATCCCAAAATGTGTCACTTGATACGTCCCCCTGACACATTATCCTTTCTTCTCCACGCGAACCCTCCCCTCATGGAGCCTCTCCGAGAAGAACTCCTTGACGGAACACCCGGCGCGGCCAGAGGACGCACATGCGCAGGCGCACGCACAGCTGGACGCGCATGCGCAGCTGGAAGCACAGGAAGAAGCGCAGGAAGAGCGAGGCCTTGAGCTTCCGCCCGACCGGCGCGTTCCGCCGCCGGACCGGCGAGAGCCTCCCGAATGGCGTACAGGGACATTGATCACGTTTACGTGAATGTAGGTGTTGGGACTGCTGCCATAGCGGTAAGTGCCCGCCCGGCTGTAGTTCTTGGGCTTTTCCAGATCTTTTTCTTCGACGATCTCCTTGCTCTTGATCATACTGCGGCCGCAGTAGGGGCACTCGTCCTTGCCTTCCACGCGCCCGGCGCCGCAGCTGGGGCAGGTCTCGTAGTACTCGATCTTGGTGCGGACGATCTTCTTTTCAGTGGCGCCTGCGGAAGCGGTGCCAAAGCCAAGACCTTCGGCGACCCAGCGCACGAACCTCACGATCGCATAGATGGGTATGCCGACGAAAATAATCAGCACGGCCAGTCCGCCGAGGACAGCAAACAAGTCGTCATCCTCTTCTTCGTAGCCCCCGCTTCCGGACGATCCGCCGCCTTCGGCCTGCCTGTCCGGAGAAAAGGCAAAGGCGTCATTGGGATAAGCCACTGTAATCGTGTAGCGCTCGCCTGCAGAGAGGGGAGCCTGGAAGACCAGATAGCCGCCTTCCTGTATGCAGTCGGGCTGCCAGGCGCCTGCCTTATCTGCGTTCCAGCGGATGGTCAGGTCCTTGACTTCAATCCCGTCGAACCAGGCCGGCGTGTAGATGAAGGCTGTCTCCCCTTCCGCGAAGCGATCGATCTGGTACATGTGATCCTGAACAAAGGAGTACTCGAAGCTTGCCACCTCATCCGCATAATATTTGCGGTCCAGGTAGATGGCCAGCGTCGATCCTTTGTCCTCGATGCGGTCGATGTTGCTGCTCAGAGCCGTCACGTCGGAGTGGTTCTTGTTGGGAACTCCGATGTCCACCCACTCCAGGGGACCATAGGTCTTGTCGTCCAGGACCTTCCAGTCTATGTGGTAGGTCATGAGCAGGGAAGCATCCTCCTGCACGTCAACGGTGATAATGAAGTGCTCGATCTCATCCGTGGGCCCGGCCGCCTTTACAGTCATGGCAAAAGGAGCGGAAAGCCCCAGGGCCAGTGCGAGCACGATCGCTGCGAGGAGCGATATTTTGGCAAAATAGTGCAGTCTTGATTCATTCGTTCTCATCAGCAATACCTCCTCAGAGGGCATTCGCCCGTCATTTCGGCAGAGTAATCGCGCCGGGTCTTGCAAGTCGAGCTGTCCCATATAACGTTCCAGTTGTCAGAGAGCATATTGCCCAGCGGCTTATCGTCGAGCCAGCTCTGGCAGGGCACCACATTGCCGCCGGGAGTGACGGCCATATTGGAGAGGCAGGCTCCGCAGGACGGAGAAGGGATACCCAGCTCTTCAAATATCTTATCATCCAGCCAGCCGGGGGAAGTGAAGGCAATCTCCATGCCGTGCTCATGGCAGTAGGAGACTGCGCCGCGCAGAATCTTTTCCAGCTCTTCACTGCTCAGCTGCAGGGCCTCCGACTCGGGCTGCGCGGCCCCGCCCGTGGTGATCAGGCCCGAGCAGGTCACGTAGATGACGCCGAGCTCGTGCAGGAGCTTCAGGGTCTTCTCATAATCCCGGTTGAGCGTGCACAGCGGCGTATTGATGCTCACGGAAAGTCCGGCGTCCAGGGCATTTTTGATTCCAGCCAAAGTATCGTCATAGCGGGCGGCGCCGACCAGCCGGTTGTGGATCTCGGCGTCAGCCGAGTAGAAAGTGACCTGCACGCTGTCCAATTCTGCCTCGCGCAGTTTCTTACAATACGCGGGGGTGAGACGGATCCCGTTCGTGTTGAGACGGGAGATGAACCAGCGGGCGTACTGAATGAGGTCAATAAGATCTTCCCGCATCGTGGGTTCGCCTCCCGTGAAGGTCACCTGCGGTATGCCGGCGCTACGGCAGACATCCAGAATCTTTTTCCAGTCGGCAGTGGAGAGCTCCTCTTCGCCGGAAAGAGTCTGCCCGGCGGCGTAGCAGTGCACACATTTCTGGTTGCAGTGCCAGCGGCCGCCCTTGGTCATGGCGCTGACCATCAGGTCCATGCGGTGGGGCGCCTGCATGAGGGGCGCATACTCGCCGATGCTCATGAAATACACGTCCGTGGTCACTTCTTCGCGGTAAGCGATTTGGCTGATCGTCGTGTAAATAGTCTGCAGATCGCTCGTGATCCGGTCGAGGGAGTAGAGCGGGAGAATCTGCTTCACGTTGCCGGCCGTGCGCTCCAGAATGCTCTGGATGTCCATCTCACCGATCGCTCTTCCGTCGAAGCGATTTGTCTCCCGGATGAGTTCTGCCAGCATGACGGCCCAGATGAAGTTGACCGGCAGTATGTCGGTCCCGTTGATGATGGCGACACTGGGATTGAGGGTGTCCGCCTCCGGCTTTGGGGGGATCAGATGGATGCGGATGGCACCCGGACCGTCGGGATTCAAAGTTGTATGCAGGACTTCACTGAATGCAAAATTCATGTAGGCCTTGAGATTTCGAGCTGTCTTTGTCCATCGGAATAGAAAAGGAATCTTTGCCATTTTATCCTTTCTGCCCTGCAGGCCGGGCCGGCGCTGATAAGTAGAACGGTTACCGAATATGCGGCCCGCTCTGCGGGCCTTGAATGTATTACTTGCCGGCTGTCTCGGCCTCCATCTTCGCTTTGAGGGCCTCAGCGTACTGCGCGCCGTCAAGCGGGAGCGTCACTTTTCTTCCCTGCCAGGCGGACAGATAGGCGCCGTTGATCATGGACAGTGTGTCCGCGCTGTCGCGGCCGGGGGCGATCAGGGCAGTCCCCGAGGAGAGGGCGTCCGAGAAGTTCTGCAGCATGATCTGGTAGGCTCTGTCAGGGCTGCTGAATTCGTAGGTCTCTTCGGTCATGCTCAGCTCCTGGGTGGAAGTTACCTGTGCCGAGCGGGCGTAGTCCCGCAGATCTCTGTGGAACCTTGTCAGAGTGACATCTGTGCCGTCGAGGAGGATCCGCCCGCGGGTTCCTATGACTTCGAGGCGCTCGGTCGGCACGCCTTCGCCGGTCGACATGATGATCGTCCCGGTGACCTTGCCGGGATAGTCCATAACGATCGTGGATTCGTCATCCACATCGAAGTCGTTGTATTTCCCGAACGGGATGTCCGCGTAGAGCGAGAGCGGAAGTCCGAACAGATACTGCCACAGATCCATCAGATGATAGCCCTGGTTGATCAGAACGCCGCCGCCTTCGCCGGTCCAGCTGCTGCGCCAGTCACTGGAGTGGTGGTAAAACTGTGTGCGGAAGGAGCCTGTGCTCTCGAGAAAGATACGGCGGATCTTGCCTATGGCGTTCTCCTTCAGCAGGGACCTGACTTTGACATGCTGGGCGTATGTCCGCTGGTGGCACATCATCGCGTAGATCTTCCCGGAGCGGGCGGCCGCCGCATTCATCGCCTCTGCGTCGGTGAACAGGGCGCCGGCCGGCTTGTCGCACAGCACGTGCTTGCCCGCCTCAAAGGCCCGGATGGCCATGGCGGGGTGCTTTTTGTGCGGCGTCACAATGATCACGGCGTCAAAACACTGCGAATTTTCATACATCTCCTCTTCGGAGCGGAATATTTTGACCGAGTCGGAAAGGCGGGAGGAGGCCCACTGTGCATTTTCGTCGCTCCTGCAGCACACGGCCGTCAGGGAAAGTCCGCTGATCTCGCCGCTATCCAGCATGAGAGCATACTTTTTACCCATGGCGCCGATTCCGATTATGGCGCAGCGCGCGGTTTTAGCGGCATAAGAGTTGGAATTGGATATAGTCACGGGAACCTCCTTTTTGTACAATATGAGTTAACATTAATATCCTACTTAAATTACAACATACCGTTTATTGAAAGGAAAGGTGTTTTAATGAAGAATTTCACTTATTATGTGCCTACGAAGATTCATTTCGGTCAAGGGATGATCAGCCATCTGAGCGAGCTCTCGGAAAGCGGCGAGAGAGTGCTGCATCCCATGGAGCACGAACTCAGTGCTTATTATGATATCACACACGGCGCGGGCCTGCCTGTGACAAAGTGGCGGAAGTGGGAGCGCGTCCGTGACCTTCAGATCCCGGTAACCGCAAAGATGGTTGATAAATTGTCCTGCAGAAAATAGAATATGGTTGATGATGTTTTGCCGCAAGGAGGAAAAAATGGATAATGAAAAAGTTATCAGGGAAGGAATGGAAGAATCGAAGGAGAATACGTTCCATCCGGAAGAGCTGACTCCGGAACAGGAGGCACCGGCATTGCCTGCAGGGGACTTGTCCCCGGAGGTCGGGCAGACAGCGGGTGAAGGACAGCCGGTGACATCTGCTGAGGAACCGGTCGCAGTAGGAGAGCAGGCAGTACCTTCTGAGGAACCGGCCTCAGTGGGAGGACAGGCAGCAGCGATAAGCGCGGAGCCGCCCGCCCAGGAAGAGCCGCCCGTGAGCGTAAAGGAAAAGAAAACTTTCCTGCGCTCGTGCGGAAGCTGGACAGATATTATTCCGATCGCAGCGATGCTATCGGTCATTCTCACATTGTTCGGATCGCTCCTGAGCTTTATCCTGGATGGATCGGTTGTCCCGGCCACAGAGATCGGAATGAGGCTGCTTGGCGATGCGGACAGTGTGGAGTTTCTGCTGCAATATTTTGAATTCTACGGGATCTGGATCGCATTCGTGATCGTCATCCTTCTCTTTAAGGATAACTGGCCGATGTGGAAGGCTTTCTTGTACAACCGCCACGGGAACAACCTGAAAGCGATCCTGGCAGGCATCCTGCTCGGTTTTGGCTTGAACGGAACCTGCATCCTTTTGTCCGTCATCATGGGAGATATCAAGCTTTCCTACAGCGGATTTGCTCCGGTTCCCTTTTTCGCCTTCCTGATCAGTGTTCTGATTCAATCCGGCGCGGAAGAGATCGTAGATCGGTGCTATCTGTACCAGAAGCTTCGCAGGCGCTACCGCTGGCCGATCATTGCGGTGCTCGTGAATTCGCTGATCTTCATGTCTCTGCATATGGGCAATCCCGGCGTCACGAAGCTGGGCCTTCTTCAGGTTTTCCTGATCGGCGTCCTGTTCTCGCTGATCGTGTATTACTGGGACAGCCTCTGGACGGCGATCTGGGCCCATGCGGCCTGGAACTTCTCCCAGAGTATCGTGTTCGGCCTGCCCAACAGCGGCATCGTGTCCAAGTATTCCGTCTTTAAGCTGGAAGCGGCCTCCGCGCGCGACGGCATCTTCTACAACACGGGCTTCGGCGTGGAAGGAAGCCTTGGCGCGAACGTGATGATCGGAGCTGTCATTGTAATTATCCTGATCTACGCACTTGTGACGAAGCGCGGTGAGAGGGCAGATCACTGGGAGGCACTGGAAAAACGCGACGCCGGCAAGAGCCATATCTGGGAAGCGGTCGTTCTGACAGTCATCATGGCAACCGTTCTCGCAGCCGGTATTATGGGAAGCATGTGGCTCGACAAGCATGCCGACGAGATCCAGCAGATCATCGAAGAGCAGAGCGGTCTGCAGGAGCAGGAAGGCCAGGAGGCGGCACCCGCACAGGAGGCGGCACCCGCACAGGAAGCCACACCCGGACAGGAGACCACTCCCGAACAGGGCGGACAGAGCCAGGATCTGCAGCCGCAGAATACATGATGGAAGCCTATGGCGATTGAGATTTACGGGGTGCTGCATTATTGCGGCACCCCGTATTGAATAATTTTTGTTAAAAAAACGTTTTGGAAAAACAGGTGGTAAATCATGGAAAACAGAATCAGTACGATCCGACATGCATTCTATAAATCCATCCCCGTTATGGCGGGCTACATCGTATTGGGCACCGGCTTCGGAATCCTGATGAGCAATGCCGGATACGGCGTCTTGTGGACGGCCGCCATGAGCGCGTTCATTTACGCCGGCTCCATGCAGTACGTCGGAGTCGGTCTTTTGACGGGCGGCGCCTCTGTGCTGACGACGATCATCACGACCATCATGGTAAATGCGAGGCATTTGTTTTACAGCATTTCCATGGTCGAGCCCTACAAAAATGCCGGAAAGTACAAGCCTTATATGATCTTCGCACTCACGGATGAGACCTATTCTCTTCTCTGTGACGGGCAGGTCCCGGAGGGAACGGATCCAAACCTCTACAGGTTTCTCGTGTCTTTGTTTAACCACAGCTACTGGGTGACGGGCAGCATTTTGGGGAGTCTTCTCGGCGCTGTGCTGCCATTTCCCACAACGGGGATCGAGTTTTCCATGACCACGCTGTTCATCGCTTCGTTCACGGAGCAGTGGCTGACGACAAAAGATCATGTCCCCGCACTCACGGGACAGCTCTCGACGCTGCTGTGTCTTGTGCTGTTCGGACGGCAGAACTTCCTGATCCCGGCCATGCTGTGCATAACACTGGTGCTGACGATTCTGCGCGGAAGAGAGGAGGAGCTTGTATGAGCACAAATGTGAATGCGGCCGTTCTTATCGCCGCTATGTCGATCACGACTATACTGCTCCGTTTCCTGCCGTTTCTTGTATTCAAAAAAGAGACGCCGCCCTATATTTCCTATCTTGGGAAGGTGCTTCCGCCCGCGATCATCGGCATGCTCGTAATCTACTGTCTGAAGGATGTCACGCCGATGGTGAGTCCCTACGGCATTCCGGAACTGATCGCGGCCGCCTGTGTTGTGATCCTGCAGGTATGGAAGCGCAATTCGCTGATCAGTATTCTGACCGGATATGATATTGATCCAAATGGTGTTCTGAGTTCGGGCTCCGGCTCTTTTTTGTCCCATGGAAAACGGCGCGGAAGTGTGGTAGTGTGGTAGTACAAAAACAAACGTTGCAGAAAGCAAGGAGAACAAATATGGAATTAATTCAGAGCTTTTCGGTAGATCACAGGTACATTGTGCCCGGCATATTCACAAGCAGGGTGGACCGCCTGGGCGACTACAGCGTCACGACCTATGATATCCGGCTTAAAAGGCCTAACAGGGAGCCGGTTGTTGACGTCGCGGCCATGCATTCTCTGGAACACCTTATCGCGACTTTTCTTCGCAATGATCCCGATTGGAAAGACGAGGTTATTTACTGGGGACCCATGGGGTGTCTGACAGGCTTTTACCTCATACTGAAGGGGAACCGCGCGCCGCAGGAAATCTATGATCTGCTTCTGAGAGCCTTTAAGTCCGTTGACGCTGCGCAGGAGGTGCCCGGTACCGCTCCCGAAAACTGCGGACACTATCAGATGCACAACCTTGCAATGGCGAAGTGGTTTGCAAATGAGTTCGCGCAGTATCTTGAGGAAAATAAGGACAACCGCGCGATCTTTGAGTACCCCAGGACAGAGCGGCTTGTGACGGAAGACGGTCAGCATTTTTACGATTCATAAGCCGAGGCGATTAAGGAGTCTTAAGAGCGGCCGGTTAAAAATATTATTATTTTTTTGAAATTCATCATTGGGTATTTGAGCAAAAAGTATTAGACTATAGGTAGTTCCTTGTTAACAAGTTAACAGATTTTAAAAGGAGAAAAGAGTATGGCATTAGTAACAACAACCGAAATGTTCAAGAAAGCTTATGACGGCGGATATGCAATCGGTGCTTTTAACGTAAACAACATGGAAATCGTCCAGGGTATCACAGAGGCGGCCGGTGAGCTCAACAGCCCTGTAATCCTTCAGGTTTCCAAAGGCGCTCGCGCTTATGCGAATCACACATATCTGGTAAAGCTGGTGGAAGCAGCTGTGATCGAGAACCCTGATATTCCGATCGCTCTTCACCTTGACCACGGCGACAGCTTTGAGCTTTGCAAGAGCTGCATCGACGGCGGATTTACTTCTGTTATGATCGACGCTTCTTCCAAGTCTTTTGAGGACAACATCGCGCTGACCAAGCAGGTCGTTGAGTATGCGCATGCCCATGGCGTAGTCGTTGAGGCTGAGCTGGGAACTCTTGAAGGCGTAGAAGACGAAGTTGTTGTAGAGGCAGGAAAAGCAAGCTATACCCGCCCTGAAGAAGTTGAGGAGTTTGTTACCAGAACAGGCTGCGACTCTCTTGCAATCGCGATCGGCACTTCCCACGGCGCTTACAAGTTCAGACCCGAGCAGTGCACACGCAACGCAGACGGCATCCTTGTTCCTCCGCCGCTGCGCTTCGACGTTCTCGAGGAAGTTTCCAAGAGACTGCCCGGTTTCCCGATCGTTCTTCACGGTTCTTCCTCCGTTCCGCAGGAATTCGTAAAGATGGTCAACACCTATGGCGGCAATATGCCCGACGCGATCGGCATCCCGGAGAATGAGCTTCGTCACGCTGCAGAACTCTCCGTCTGCAAGATCAATATCGACTCCGATATCCGTCTGGCTATGACCGGCAACATCCGCAAGTACTTCGCAGAGCATCCGGATCACTTCGATCCCAGACAGTATCTCAAGCCCGCCAGACAGGCTGTCAAGGACATGGTCGCGCACAAGATCGTCAACGTCCTCGGCTCCAACGGCAAGGCCTGAGACCGGCTCAGAGACGCAGCGCCTGCTTAAGGGCGGCCTGCGGTTGATTATTTGGCTTTGTAATTTTAAATAATTAAAAAACAAAAAGCCTTGGCTGTGCAATTTCGGCGCAGCCAAGGCTTCTTGTTTTTTGCCGGTGTTTTCAATGTTATAATTGTGTGTGAAGACTGAGATCTGCTGATCATGAGAAAGGCAATGGCCGGGAGGCGGCAGTTATGAAACTACCGAAAGATACAGGCAGAAGAGAAAATCTTATAGGAATGGCGCTGTGGATTCTGTTCATCATCTTGTATTACTGCGCGATTTCTCTGCTTTTGCGAGGATCTGTCATACCGGATATGTTCGGACAGGCATATGGTATTTTGGATGACCTGGTCACCCTATGTATTATCGTCGTAAGTGTGATTGCAGGACTGCTGACTGCGAGGACTCTGTTTCGTGTCTTTCTGAGTCTGAAGGCGTATCGCGCGCATGAAGGAGCAGGCTGGAAGGACTGGCGCAGCAGGAAGGAAAACCCTGCCGACAGACAAGAGGGCGACGCTTGAAACAGTGAAAACGCCGCTACGGGATCTTTAATGATCTTTCGCACTGTCATTGCAGTGATCAGTACAGGGAGCAGGTGCTATGGGCAGAACAATCCGTATCTTTATCAGTTCAACTTTTAAAAGATTTGACAGGCTCAGGAACGACCTGATGGCAGAAGTATTTCCGGAAATTCGGGATCTCTGCAGGAAGAACGGTTTTTCATTCCGTGTCGTTGACCTGCGATGGGGAATTACGGATGATGAGGGGAGGAGCCATCAGGTAGCGGATATCTGTTTTGAGGAGATCCTCAGATGTCAGGAATACTCGCCTGCCCCTAATTTCATTGTCTTGTCGGACGACTATTACGGGTGGATTCCTATTCCTGCCTCGATCTCCGAATATTGCTGGGATAAGATCAGCGCTCACTTGGAAAAGACAGCTCCGTCCGCACTGTCTTTTTTGAAAGGATGGTATCGGAAGGACACAAACGCCCTTGACGGCATCTATATTTTGCAGGATAAATGCGTATACTGCGAAAGCGGGGAAGAACTGACGCTGGACCAAAGCATGGAAGAGAAGATCGGCGACATCCTGTTTCCGGCGGCACAGGCTTTATTTGCAGACGACTATTCTCTTCGCGTGGCCTTTGGCGGGTCCATGACAGAGCAGGAAATCAATCTGGGGCTGTTCTCCCAGGAGGGAGCGGGCAGACACACGCTCGTAATGATCAGGGAGACCGAGAAAGATCCCGGGCTCGCGGACAGTCGTTCGGAATTCAACGCCCATAACCTGAATGAACATCTGAAAAGGGTGACACAGGAGGCCGGCAACCCGTGGATCTCTCTGGAGGACGAGAACTACCTGGAAAAAGCGCGTGATTTCCTGAAAAGAGTTGTAGAAGGGCAGATCAGGAAAGTACAGGAGTCGGAAAAAGCAGAAACGCCCTTTGACAGAGAATGCAGGGAACAGAAGGAAGCATTGGCGGAAGTTGATCGGAACTATATCGAGGTCGGGAGCAGGATGGCTCAGCTGCGGGAGTTTTCCGAAAAAGAGCGCGGCAGAGTGTCTCTTGTAAAGGGCAGGCAGGGGATTGGAAAATCCACCCTGTTAAAAGCATGCGTATACCGCTTTCCGGAGCAGTTTATCGGCGTGTTTACAGATCTGCAGGGGGAACGAGGCAGTGTGGACACGGCACTGGGTTTCTTGCTCGAGACATTGCATCAACGCGGGCTCCTGAAAAAAATGACGCCGAAAAACCCCGGCGAGAGCAGTGCCGGGTATTTTGAAAGGCAGCTGGAAGGGCTGCGCAGAAAAACACAGATCACGATGGTCATAGACTGCGCGGAGCAGATCTACGATTTTCAGCTGCAGGACGAGAGCCTCTTCTCCATGGAGCTTCCGGAAGGAGTGTCGCTTCTGATCAGCTGTGTTGACGAAGGCGCACTTTCCGCGACAGATCTTCTGTACAAACCGCCCGTTTTAGAAATTGAGGATATAAAGAAGACCGAGGGGCTTCCCATGCTTTTCGGGATGCTGAAAGGGGTTGGACGAACACTGTCGGAAAAGCAGCAGGAGGCGCTCAGACGGACGCTTCCCGAAACAGCGACGCCTCTTTATCTGCGTCTGCTTACAGCATTTCTTAGAAATGTACGCGGGTATGAGGAAGACTTTATCCTGTGGGACGGGCGGGATGACGGAAGCAGAAAGCCGCCGGTTGATGAAAAGAGTCTGTTTGAGAAGCCCCTGCCGGAAGATATCCGTCTTCTGCTTCGCGGATCACTGGAAAAAGAGCAGCGGAAAAGTATTCCGGGACTGTATCGGCACATTCTGGCCTGTGTCGCCCTGAGCGCTCAGGGCCTTGAAGAGGAAGAGCTGATCGAGATCCTGCTTCGCCGGATGCCGGAGGGAAGCCGTCTTTATGAGGAGATCATAAAGAGCAGTCACTGGGAAATTCGGGATCTGAGTCACGTCATTAATATCTTCTGGGCGCGAATGCACTTTCAGATAGAACACTTGCTCGGCATCTACCCGTCAGGCGGGGATTTACTGATCCGTTTCCGACACGATATGATGCGGAAAGAAGCGCTGGAAGTTGCAGGAGAACAGATCGTCGAAGAATCATCCGGTACGATCCGTGATTACTGGATGGAACAGGACGTTTATGTCAGCGCCGGCGCGGATATAGGACTTGCGGGGGAAAGAAACGGAGAGCGGCTGTATATTTTGCCGGCGCAAAAAGAAGCACTTGTTGTCAACCGCCGCCGCGCGGATGAGCTTATGCCCATTCTTCGGTACAGGGGGGAGAGAAAGGCGATCGGAAAGCTGCTGGAAGATTTTTATTATCTGGACGCGCTGGTCCGTCTGGACAGGCACGGCGCACTGACCAATTCGCTTGAAACAGCCCGAAAAGAGGGGTACGCAGGGGGAAAAGGAGCCGATATTCTGGCTCTGCTCCAGAAATATCAGATCCTTCTGACCGGTTTTCCGGACAGTTTTCTGCCGCTGTGCGTGCAGCAGGGATTGGCCGATCCGTCGCTCTTGTCTGTGACCGGTTCCACAGGATATTTCCTCCGGGAAGCACCGATCTATATTGGGGACAGGGGCAGGTGTAAAAAGGAAAACGATATCAGGGGCGGTTCTGTGTACCGGAAAGGATCCCCGGCGGAACAAGATCCCGAGATTCAGATTCCCGGAAGCGGAAGCGCTCCGATGGCTCTGCGAAGCGACGGAATCATGGCGATCATGGACCGTGGCAGTATACGTATTTATGACTGGAACCGCGGGCGCTATTCAGCTGCCAAAAACCCGGCTGTAAAACAGAAGTATGATTTCCTGTATTGGGAAGGAAATACGCTGGTTCTTCGCAGAGCAAAATCCAGGATTCGTTATCATTATGAAAAGATGCTAAAAGGCAGAGAGGAGCTCACAAAATTGCAGGAAGAATCCTGTCTGACAGTGATAGACCTCTTTGAGGAAAAGGAGGAAAAACGCAGATTGGCGGGAAGCCTGCAGGAAGAGGAGGCAGCCGGAACGCGGACGAATCGGAAGATCACATATTACGGACGGGACGGCGTATGCCGGCAGAGAATGCTGGAATATCCGCTTGACATTGAGATCGAATACTTTACGCGGTTTGAGCAGGCAGCCGTCGTAAAGGATCGCGAGGAGATAGATTTTGTAAATCTCGACACCGGAACTGTGCGCGAGACAATAAGGCTCACGGGTGTCACAGGCGTTCATTTCAGCGATGACGGGGAAAGCTCGCTGATTCGGACAAGAGCAGACAATATTGTTCTCCATCAAATTGCTGACAGAGATCCTCACGCCTTGCCGAGGTGGACAGGGAGCGAAGAACAGAATATGAAATCTCTGCGCCGATATCAATTCCAAAAGTTTTATTCGCCTGCCGTTATTTTTGCCCTGCGCAAAAACAGAGATATTCCCTGGCAGCCGGAAAATGATCCCGCACAAGGTACGCCGTCTCCGATTTTGACGTGTATGTCGGCTGAGGAGGAGTGGTTTGCCTGTTATTATCACTTTAACAACATTTCAGTGGTAAGGGTGTTTGACTTATGTACGGGCGCAGAACTTCTGTCTTCGGAGGTAGAGCCCATTTATCGAAAGGATATGGACCGGCAGCCGTTCCGGGCAGAAGATCACGGGAGAAAGCTTTGTCTTCGATCCTGCGGCGTCGAGCACGTATTGAATCTGGAAACCCGGACTCCGGCATGGAGCAGAAAGCGGGGCGGAGAGGGTCTGACGACCGAGACGACTCAGAAGAATATGATCGACGACTGCAGGCGGCACATGTGGCGGTGGATTCCGCATGGACAGGCGTATGAATCCTTGGAGGATATGACCAACAATACGTTCGATACTGCCGCAGGGAGAATGCTTTTTCGAATCTGGAGGGTCGTATTCTTTCCTGTCACCCATGCGCTGATGGCAGAGAAGTTCAACAATCCGGACCAGATCTATGCACCGCAGATATTGCGGACAGAGAAGAATATGTGGCTGATCGATTCCATGTATCGAACGGTCCATGTTGCGGATTTAAACGGAAAATGGCTGTGTCACACGCAGGTGGAGACGCCTTTTTCCGCGGCAGATGTATGTGGGGACACGCTGTATCTGATGTCGGAAGACAAGAGCAGGATGCAGGTGCTGCGTTTTCATTTATGAGAGGCTGCGGCAGAAAATATGAGAGTATCTTTTGACCTCGACGAAGTCTTGTTCGTCAACCCGGGCAAGGAGAACCTGGTCGATTTTCTGTGATCACAGCTGCTCAGAAGGTTGAAGTACAATCGCGAAAGAAAAAGGCCCCGTTCTTAATACAAGGGGATGTATATTTGTTATAATCATGAGTAAGGATGTTACGGAATGCTCACGCGCGCGGAAAGGAAGACCCGGTCTTTCAGGCAGCCTGTGTGCGGCGCAGAGGAAACCACAATGATCACGGAGGGAAAGATGGTCGATTTTACAAGAGTGAAAGATATTTTGGAGATGCCCATGACGGCGGAGGTACTTAGGAGATATAAATATGTCTTCGGGACACTGTATAATACCGATGTTTCGGACGATTACACCTTTCAGACGGCTTTTTGTGATTTCTTCAGGCCGATCCAGGGCTTTTCGGAAAAGTTCAAGACGAAGTTCTTCCGATATCTGGAAGATATGAAAGACATGGACAGCGTTTCGTTCAGAGATGCGCTGGAGAAACTGTATGAGATTGAAAATAAATATGAGATGGCGGCCGCCAGCATCCTGGTAAACTGCGTGAATCCCAGGAATCCTGCCTGGAATAAAATTATAGCCAGCGCCTATTTTGGCCTGGACGAGCCGAGCCAGGAAGAAGCCTCTCTGGAGAAACGCAGCAAACTGTACGAGGATTTCTCGGACCAGCTGTATGTCTATATGAATTCACCCGAAGGCAACACGCTGATAAAGGCGTTTGACCTCAAGTTCCCCAACGCGGAGATCTCGAATGTCAGTAAAGTGGCGATCATCTTGTGGCAGGGGGAGATTTGATTATGAAGATTACAGTGATCGGACCGGGAGCCATGGGGCTTCTGTTCGGAGGGAAACTGGCCGCGTGCGCGGATGTATCGCTGGTCGGCAGCAATGTCAGAAACCTTGAAGAGATCAATGCAAAGGGCGTTACTATTAAGCGGGGAGACAGCAGCGTAACGAGAATGGTTCCCGCGTATCGGGGCGGCAGCTGCAGCGGGCCGGCCGACGTTGTGATGCTCTTTACGAAAGCTTATCAGATCCGGGACGTACTGACGGAAAACCGCGGACTGATCGGACCGGACACGCTGCTGCTGACGCTGCAGAACGGCGCGGGCCATGACCGCGTGATGCGGGAGTTCGTCGACTCGGCGCATGTGCTGATCGGAACGACCAAACAGGGAAGTTCAAGGGAGAGCGCTTCGGTCATCATCAACAGCGGACTTGGGGAGACCGTGTTCGGCGGCACTGCCGCTGAAGGAGAGCAGGGACCTGACCCGGCCAGAATGGAAGAGCTTCGCTCAGTATTTGAGAAAGCGGGGTTCCCTTGCGCAGTCAGCGATAATATCCGGTTTGAGGTATGGAACAAGCTGATGATCAATGCGTCGGCGAGCGTTCTTTCGGGAGTGCTGCAGGTGGCGCAGGGCTATGTGGCGGAAAATGAGAGCGCTTGGTCGATCTGTCAGGACCTGATCCGCGAGATCTGTCTGGCAGCGGCGGGAGAAGGCGCGGTATTTGATCCCGAGGAGCAGATCCTTCGTGTGCGCGAGCACTTGCGGAACGCGCCCGGCGGCTTCACCAGCATCTATTCGGATCTGAAGAACGGAAGAAAGACGGAGGCGGATTTCATCTGCGGCGCGGTAGTGCGCGCGGCGCAGGACCAGGGGCTTCGTGTTCCGGTACAGGAGACGATCCTGCGGCTGGTGCATGCGATGGAAGAGAGATAACACAGGGGGATGCCCCCACTGAGTTATTCGATGCACACGCGTGCGGCAAGGAAGATGCTGCCCTTCGGGCAGCCCGCACGCGGCCCAGAGGCTCGCTTTGCGAGCCTTAACTGCAGTGATACGGGGGTTCAGACGGTAATATAACGGATAAATTTTATCATGTTTCCGCAGAAGACTCCCTCCTCTGTAGGCGGCGAGATGAATGCGGTCTGTTGACGTAGTTTTTCCTGTTCTCGCGAATACGCGGACGGCAAAACAAAACATATGTTTGCAAATATATGTTCGATGCGGTATACTTATATATAGGTGCGAGCTGAGAAATCAGCACAGCTGATTTCCCCTTGCGAGCGGATTCGAATGTCTACTTGCATTGGTAAGCTGATGAAATTGAGCGGGGAAAGCCCATCGGGTAAGGCCTAACCAGCCGCCCGTACCGAGTCCTTGGAGTCGAAGCGGTAACGTTAGATTTAAGCGTAGGACAGGGAAAGACAGAGCCGGAACGAAAGTGAAGTGATTGAGCCGGGAAATAAGTATGGAGTTGGAATTGGCCGATGTTTTCTATATGACAGCAGGCTACACTGCGACGACCGTTAAGGTGAGGGCGTTGCGGCATCCCCCGGTCTGAGAGCCTGGCGAGGTCTTTGAGAGCGATTTCGGACAGAACAGCTGAGATCCTGTCATCTCCCCGATGAGGGTATGACGTACAACCAAGGGAACAAGGGAGGAAGTCAAAAGGATGGCAGGAAGTCCGATACGCCCATAGTACCGTAGAAACCTGTGAAAGCAGTCGGAGGGAAGGGGCGTACATTTAACAGGATCAGTCGGAAAATGGCTGTACAGACAGGAGAGCTGAGGATATGGCGCACAATCTGGCTGATATACGCTACAACATCGAAAAGGCAAACAGAACAGACAGGAAAGTCCAGAATCTTGCAAGCTACATAGATGAAGAGTTGCTGAAGTCCATTCATAGACGTATGGAGAAGAACAAAGCATCCGGAGTGGACAAGATGACCAAGGAAGAATACGAGGTCAATCTGGATGACAACCTGAAAAAGCTGGTTGCCCGCATGAAGAACGGTTCGTACAGACCGAATCCCACCCGAAGGGTGTATATCCCCAAGGATGGGAGCAGAAAGATGAGGCCGCTGGGGATATCCTGCTATGAGGACAAACTGGTGGAGAATGCGGTCGCGCAGATACTGACAATGGTATATGAGCCGAAGTTCTATTCTTGCAGTTTCGGATTCAGACCGGGCAGGAACTGCCACATGGCAGTGAGGGAAATCATAGAAATGGTACAGTACCGTAAGACCAACTATGTGGTGGAAGCGGACATAAGATCATACTTCGACACAATCCCGCATGACTGGCTGATGAAGATGCTGGAGCATGACATTGCAGACAGGAGATTTCTGGAGATAATCAGGCGATTTCTGAAAGCGGGAGTCATGGAGAATGGCAAATATCTGGACAGCGAAAGCGGCAGTCCGCAGGGAAACGGTGCAAGTCCCGTACTTGCAAACGTGTACCTGCACTATGTTCTCGACAACTGGTTTGATGTCATTGTACAGAGACAGTGCCGGGGGCAGTGCTACCTCATCAGATATGCTGACGATTTTGTCTGCTGCTTCCAGAATAAATGGGAAGCGGAGATATTCAGACAGAGACTGGAAGAGAGGTTTGCAAGGTACGGGCTGACTCTGGCGGAGGAAAAGACGAAGATACTTGAATTCGGCAGATTTGCGGCAGATAACAGGAAGAAGAGAGGAGAAGGGAAACCGGAGACTTTTGACTTTCTGGGATTTACGTTTTATTGCGGGATGGACGGGAAGAAGCGATTCTTCCGGTGCAGGGTCAGGACCAGTAAGAAGAAATATCGAAGCAAAGTTTTGAAGATGAAGGAGTGGATCAAAAGCCATAGAATGATGCCGGTTGAGGAGCTGGTCAGGAAGATAAATGAGAAGCTCGCAGGTCACTACCAGTATTATGGAGTGACCGACAACACGAGGGAAATCAAATGCTTCCAGAATGCGACAAAATGGCTGTTATTCAAGTGGCTGAACCGCAGGAGTCAAAGAAGGAGTTACTCTCTGAATGATTTCTTCAATGGATTATTGCGTACATTCCCTATTTTAGAGCCCAAGATTTGAGTAAGTTTGTTTTACAGATAGTGTAGGAATGTTAGATGAGGAGCCGTATGCGTTAATAGCGCACGTATGGTTCTGATGAGGGGTCAAGGGCGTAAGCCCTTGGTCTACTCGAGATACAAAATGGCACAGCTGCTCTGCACAGCCCCAAGAAAGGATCGTGCGCGAATGTACCACGTCGAATGCATTGACATCCATAAAGACGATATCCTGTTCTCCTACGCTGACAGGGCGTCCCTTT
>Ga0256404_1001105_pt1 | contig 67591 bp, 61 predicted proteins | sample RumenRJG_01DNA_FD_185990 | JGI IMG/M metagenome (GOLD analysis project Ga0256404, IMG submission 185990) | Bovine rumen microbial communities from Lethbridge, Alberta, Canada - RJG_01 | ecosystem: Host-associated > Mammals > Digestive system > Stomach > Rumen | place: Canada: Alberta | collected... | reverse complement strand
AATCTGACGTTTGATGATCTGAAGATCAAGGTTACGGATGATCGGAGAGAGAACCTGCAGTCATTAGGTGTTGTAAGCACTGACGAGAACGCTGTCTGGCTGATCGATTACTGGTGCAAGAAAGATGCGCGCGGGCTTATACAGATGCCGTTTTCCAGACACTGGATCATGCATATAGAAGCATGTCAGAGAATAAAGAACAAATTGAACATTATCTTGCTCGATCGAAGAACTTAAAGAAGTTTCAGCATTTATCAATGAGATCATAAAAGAGCAGGAAAACAATCAACCAGGTGCATGCAGGCATTTCCGGGATTACAAAAAAGATTGGGATAATAAGTGTTCTGATCTGATCGTCTTGCTGGTTTGATCCTGAATCATCCTATCATGCTGTCATGCCCTGAACGTGTTTACTATCGCTCTTATCGAATCGAAAAGAAACGGCTTATATGTTTTGAGGTCACAGGGCGTGCCATTGATTATGATGCTGTGAACGCTGCTCGAGATGAGCTCTATTATCGTGTAGAGCATGAGTGCGGAATCCTTCCAGACATCACCGTTGGAATTGATGATCCTGTCGTAGTCTTCCCTGATGTTTACGGACTGTATGAGGCTTTCGTCAGTAAAAGCCTTCATGTAGAATCCGAAGTTAAGATTGCGGTTTAAGAACTTGGCGAGCCTCGGATCTTTATCAAGGTCAGTTATTATGCTGTCCGCGATGATTATGATCTTTTCTTCGACCGGAAGATCGGGATTGGCTGACTCGTGCGTTTTCAGTCTGTCACTGGCCTTCTTTAAAAGGGTTTCCGATTTACGCGCGATCAGGTGGTCGATAATGTCCTGTTTGTCATGGAAGTAGAAATAAAAGGTTCCCTTGGCGACACCCGCGCTGTTCGTGATATCTGAAATGGACGTGTCGTTAATACCCTTCGTGGTAAAGAGCTTATAAGAGTGAGAAAGAAGCGAATTAAGCTTCAGCCTTTTGTTTTCTTCTGCTTTGCCCAAAGCCGTAAACCTCACATTTATCAGTTGATAGCACTATACACAAAAAATGACTTGCGGTCAATAAATTGTCGGAAAATTATTGACTAACAGTCAAAAAGTGCTATAGTTATGACGAAATAAATGACCGATGGTCAAAAATGAAGAGGTGAGATTCAATGCTGAGGTTCGGAAAAGGAGTTGTAAAACTTCGCTGGTTTATCCTTGCGCTTTCGGTACTCCTGTTGATCCCTTCTGTCATAGGATACTTAAATACGCGGATTAATTACGACATTCTGTATTACCTTCCTAAAGACATCGAAACGATGAAGGGGCAGGATATCCTTCTTGAAGATTTTGGAAAGGGTGCATACGGGATCTTCGTCTGTGATGATCTATCCACTGCAGACCAGATCAAGCTTGAAGAGAAACTTTCCAAAGTCGATCATGTATCAAGCGTCATCTGCTACAGTTCGCTTACAGACGGTGAGATCCCTTCCTCAATGCTGCCTGACAAGATTAAGGACGTGTTCTATTCCAAAGACGGAAAAGGCTGTCTGATGTTCATCTTCTTCGACAGCACAAGTTCGACTGAAGAGACGATGAAAGCAATAAAGGACATCCGTGCGGTTGCAGGAAAACAGTGCCTGCTTTCAAGCATGGCCGCAGTTGTTACGGATACCAAGGATCTCGTTCAGGAACAGACTCCCATCTATACTTTCATAGCAGTTGTCCTTGCACTGATAGTACTCATGCTCACCATGGATTCGTATATCGTTCCGGTCCTGTTTCTTGCAGACATCGGCATGACGATCATATATAATCTCGGATCGAATTTCATCAAAGGTGAGATGAGCTTCATTACGATGGCACTAGTAGCGATCCTCCAGCTCGGCGTCACGATGGATTATTCGATATTCCTTTATCACAGTTATGTTGAACAGAAAATGCTCCATGACGATAAAAAGGAGGCAATGGCAAACGCGATAGCCATGACTCTTACATCAGTTACGGGATCTTCGCTGACGACGATCGCAGGATTTCTTGCCATGTGCTTCATGACCTTCAAGCTTGGTCTTGATATGGGTATCGTTATGGCCAAAGGCGTCGTCTTCGGAGTCATCGGCTGTGTTACGATACTGCCTTCGATGATACTCGTTTGCGATAAGGCAATAGAGAAGACAAAGCACAGATTTACGCTCAGGCTTCCTTCGAAGGGACTGGCAAGATTTTTCGATAAAGCTTACATACCTGCAGCAATAATCCTGTTGCTCCTTTGGGTGCCGGCAGTCTTCGGATACAACAGGATAAACGTCTATTACAAGCTCGATAACAGTCTTCCCGAGACGCTTTCCTGCGTACAGGCTAACAAGGCGTTGGAGAAGGAATACGACATGAATTCCGTCTCCATGATCCTCGTTGATTCGAAACAGGAAGCAAAAGACACGAAGAAGATGATAGATGACATTAAGAAAGTTGACGGAGTTGAATTCGCGATCGGTCTTGATTCGCTTCAGGGCTCGCTCGTTCCGGACGAACTCATGGCATCTTCGGAACTTACAAAGGACTTCAAGAGTGACAGGTATAAACTCCTTTTGGTCTCTTCGAAATACCAGGTTGCAACAGATGAAGTCAACGCGCAGTGTGATGAGATCAATAAGATCGTAAAGTCTTATGACAAGAATGCGATGTTCATAGGCGAAGCACCTGCTACGAAGGATCTCATAAAGATAACGGACAGAGACTTCAAAGTAGTATCGGCAGTCTCGATCGGAGCGATATTCATCCTGATACTCATGGTGCTCAAGTCTGGGACGATACCATTTATTCTCGTAGCTGTCGTTGAGCTCGCCATCTATCTGAACATGTCGATCTCTTACTATACCGGAACGACGCTTCCTTTCATTGCTTCAATCTGTGTCGGAACGATACAGCTTGGTGCAACGATCGACTACGCGATACTCATGACCACAAGGTACAAGACTGAAAGGATCGGCGGGGCAGACCGTAAGCTGGCCGTAAAAAAAGCTGTAGAGTCTTCAGTCAACGCGGTATTCTCCTCAGCTCTGGGATTTTTTGCGGCAACGATCGGGTGCGCGATATATTCAAACATCGATCTGATCTCATCGATCTGCCTGCTCCTGGCAAGAGGCGCACTGCTTTCGATGGCATTGGTAATACTGCTTCTTCCTGCGCTCCTCCTGATCTTCGATCCTGTGATCATCAGGACTACGGCCGGAATGAAGTGCTGCGTTGAAAGGGAAAATGAAAAGAAAAAACATGCCGGAAACGGTATCGCACATCAGGTTTAAGTGTATAAGAAAGGACGGATCAAAATGAAAGAAAACATTAAAAAGATAACGGCTCTTGCATTAAGCGCAGCGCTGATCGTTACTGTACTTACCGGCTGCGGAGAGAAAAAGACCGAGACTGTAATGAAAGAAGAAACCGATACTGCTCAGAATGACGATGATGAAAAGAACGGAATGAAAAAGGCAGAGGAGCTGGCTGCTCCCGAGCACAGTTCCACTTCAGGAAAGAATGAGACGGTCTACGTCATTAAGAACGGCGACGGAACAAAGAAAACGATCGTCAGCGCATGGCTTAAAAACCCGAACGGTGCTGCAACGGTGAAGGATGTGACCGATCTTGAAAACATCGAGATCGTTAAGGGCGACGGAAAACTCGAAAAGAATGAAAACGGCAACATCACATGGAATGCTGCAGGCGGAGACATTTACTACAGCGGAACTTCCAAAAAAGATGCTCCGGTCGACGTGGACATCACTTACACTCTTAATGGCGCTGAAGTGAAAGCATCTGATCTCAAGGGCAAGAGCGGTCATCTCGTCATAAAGATTGAATATAAGAACACAATGTCCAAGCTTGCAACCGGCAAGGACGGTAAAGAATACACGATCTACATGCCGTTCATCATGTCAACGGGCATGATCCTGGACAATACAAGGTTCAGCAACATAACCGCCAAAAACGGTGAGGTCGTAAATGACGGCGATCATACAATGGTCATGGGCATCGGCTTCCCGGGCCTTTATGACAGCCTCGGTCTGGATACGATCGATTTCAGCAAAGTTGATGAAGATAAAAAGATCGAAAGATCTGACATCCCGGATACAGTTACCATTGAATGCGACGTTAAGGACTGTGATGAATTTTCCGCACTTACGGTAGCCAAGACTTTTGACATAAACAAGATCAGCAAAACATACGATATCGGAAAGCTGGACGCTGATATAGACGACATGACCGACGGCATGAAAAAGCTGATCGACGGTTCTGAAAACCTCCATACCGGAATAGGCAAGGTCAACAAGGGCGTTAAGAGCCTGCAGAACGGTACTAAGACACTATCTTCCGGCGCGGATACACTTGCTAAAGGAGCAAAGAAGCTTTCTTCCGGTACTAATACCCTTGCAGCAGGTGCCAAAGACCTGAACGCCGGCATGTCAAAACTGAATAAGGCATTGCCTTCAGAATCCGATGCAAAAAAACTTGCTGCAGGATCAACACAGATCAAGAATGCGATAGACTCCATGCATAATGCAGCAAAGAATGTACCTGTTACAGATAAGGATGTCGCTGCCCTTCAGGCAAAGCTCTATAAGCTTGTACAGGCAGGAGAGCTTGATGCTGATACGATGAAGCAGATCATTACCGTTTATAAGACTTGTGAAGGCCTCGAGAACGGAGCGAACAGCCTGTACAACGGATATGGAAGCGTCAACAAGGCGGTCCAGGCGTATCCTCAGATCGTCTCTGGCATCAGCAGCGCATCCAAGGGCGCAAAGCAGATCGCTGACGGAGCACAGTCTTTAAACAAGGGCGCAAAAGATCTCAGCAGCGGAGCGGATAAACTTTCCAAGGGCGCAAAGAGTCTCAAGAACGGAACGGGTACTCTTGCCGATGGTACGGAAAAACTCCTCAAGGGATCGAAAGAACTTGAGAAAGGACTCAAAAAGTTTGATGACAAAGCCGTAGATAAGGTTGCAGATCTGATCTGCAACACGGTCGATCCGCTGTCTGACAGATTTGAAGCGCTCAAGGCATATTCGAACACATATGGTTCATTTGCAGGCTGCGACAATACAGTTGAATGTTCCACGGTATTCGTTTTCAAGAACAACTGAAGCCACTTTTGATTTCGGTTTTCCAATAATGGGACTGTTTCAGGGCTTCATGAGCCTCATGAGCTTCATCCGGATGATATAATTGTCTTTCCTGAGGGAGTTATTCCTTTGGTATAGGAAATAGACAGGAAACAGACAGAAATCCGCGTTATCTTATGGAGATGCTTCAAAAAGATCCGGATAAGAGTTGAAGTGAACCCACTTTGTTGGACGGTTTAAAACGAGTATAAGGACTGATTCCTTGCCTGGCAAGGAGTCAGTCCTTTCAGTTTGACCTGAATTCTCTTGTTGTTGTAGTATTCTATGTAATCTTCCATTGCCTTTTGAAGCTGTTCTAATGTCTTGAATTCATATTCATGTCCATAGAACATCTCGTTCTTCATCTTTCCGAAGAAGTTCTCCATAGGGCTGTTATCCAAGCAATTTCCTTTGTCTGCTATTGTCATTATTGCCTTGAAGGTCTTAAGACCGGTGGTGTTGACGGAATGCATTTAGCAGAAATGATCTTCGATTTGTCATCTCCCGCTTAGCAGCTTTTATATGTAACAGGGTAAAAGGATGATCTGACAGATCTCCGCAAACTTGTAACAAAACTGTTGACAAGTGCAAATGGGTGTGTTAACTTACACTTGTAACGATAAACATTACAAGTTGAAAATCACAGGAGGATTCTATTATGAAAATTGCAGTAGTAGCAGCAAACGGAAGAGTAGCAGGCAAGGTGATCGAAGAGGCAATTAGCAGAGGCTTTGATGTAACAGCATTCGGCCGCAGAGAAAACAATACTAAGGCGCAGGATTATGTTCAGAAGGATCTTTTCGATTTGACAGCTGATGATCTTAAAGGTTTTGATGCAGTAGTAGATGCTTTCGGAGCATGGACTAAGGATACACTTGAACAGCACAGCACATCCTTGAAGCATCTGTGCGATATTCTTTCTGGAACAGATACAAGGCTTTTGGTAGTAGGCGGTGCGGGAAGTCTTTACGTGAACCCTGAGCACACGGCATGTGTATCCGACGGTCCCGATTTCCCAGATATGTTTAAGCCTCTTGCGTCAGCTATGGCAAAGGCACTCGGAGAGCTTCGTGAGCGAAATGATGTAAAGTGGACATACATCAGCCCTGCAGGAGATTTCCAAGCAGACGGAGAAAGAAGCGGAAAGTATATTCTCGGCGGAGAGGAGCTGACTCTTAACAGCAGAAATGAAAGCATTATCAGTTATGCAGATTACGCGATCGCAATGATCGATGAGATCGAAAAAGGTGATCACATACAGCAGAGGATCAGCGTAGTCAGAGCGTGATAACATGCAAACTGCATTGACGCTCATCATGTAATTGAGTATATTACAAGTGTAACGGAGGAAGTGTTATATGCAGATTACAAGTAAGTTCACTATAGCTGTGCACATCATTACGGCGATTGAATATTTCGGAGAAAGTGAAACGGTTACCAGCAATTTTCTTGCAGGAAGCGTGGGAGCAAATCCCGTAATCGTACGAGGCGTAATGAGCAGCCTGAAAGAAGCGGGTATCATAATGATCAGCCAGGGAAAGAGCGGAATAACACTTGCTAAAGATGTAAGCGATATTACATTCTATGATGTTTACAGAGCTGTAGATCCGATAGATGAGGAAGGGTTGTTTCACTTCCATGAGAACCCGAATATAAATTGTCCTGTCGGAAGAAATATTCATTTGGCAATGGATGACAAACTCCGCGAAATACAGACAGGTATGGAAGATCAGATGAAAAAGATAACCATAGCCGATGTGGTGGCGGAAATCCACAAAGCTGTAAAGTAAAAGCATAAAGCGGGCTGTTGTCTTTTAGATGGCAGCCTGTTTCATAAAGGTATAGAAAATGAATACTAATGTCCTGCAGATGCGGTAGTCAGGAGGTGACAAACTATTAAAAGTCAAGTGAATATCTACAAGCAATGGATATGTGATATTCGAGCATAACAAAACCGCCATCTGTAAAATCCGTTTTTCAGATGGCTGAATTGAACCTTGAAAAATTAATATTAGCGAAGCTTTATTGGATCGTAGTCAATTCCTTGTCTCTCCAAAGCATGGATGACTCGAACAAGCTTCTTAGCGACATGAGACATTGCGACTCTGTGAGATTTGCCCTCTCTGCGTTTCTTGGCGTAATACTGAGCAAAAGTGAGATCGAATCTGATTGTTGGTAAGCAACAGTTAAGTAATGTAAAGCGAAGCATTGAAGAGCCATGCTTTACCATTCTTCCTTTGTAGCTTTCAGTCCCCGATTCATCAATTCCAGGTTCCAAACCGGCATATGCAAGCATCTTTGCCGGAGTTGAAAAGGAACTTATGTCGCCATATTCGGAATAGATAACAGCGGCAGATAAAGGACCTATCCCCGGGATGCTCGTGAAATGCAGGTGTAACTCATCTACAAGCCTAATAATCTCTGCTTCTATCTTGTTGATTTCAATCTGCAAGTTCTTATAAAGGGAGATAAGACTTGAGAGTTCTAAATCGAATATGGTGTTGTTTGTACCGACAGAATTAGCTGCAAGCTCCTTCAGACTGAAAAATTTCTGGATAGAAAACTTACCACGAGAGATGGAACGCAATTTCTCATAGGAAGCTTGATTCATATGAGACATCTTTTGTGCTGAACCGTAAGTCTCCAATAGATATAGCGCAGTAGCAGAGAATTTCTCATTGAAAAAAGGCTTAAACTCTGGGAATGTGTGATCCAAGACATCTGTGATCTTAACGAGATACAGAGAACGCTGACGAATAAGCCTGTCTCTAAGACGAGTCAATGACTTGAGAGAATATGCGTGGTAAAATCCCCTTGTGTGGGGTTTGTACTCAACAGACATTAGCCAGCGTGCAATGGTTTCACAATCAACCGAGTCGGTCTTGGTTCTGCGCAGAGAAGAAGACTTCCTATACTCGCTGATGAGAACCGGGTTAACTTCCATGAAAGAAAGGTTCGAACTTTCAAGGAAGAGTTCAAGATTGAGGGCGTAATGGGATGTTGATTCAAACCCTATTCTTATGTCCTCTGAGTCTTGGAGAGAATTCAAGGTTGAAAGAAACTTCTCAAAACCGGTTCGATCGTTCTTAAAAGTAAGCTTCGCTACAACCTGTTGATTAGCTGCACAGATAATGCAGCAATCGTGTTTGTACTTGGAAATATCAATTCCGCAGAAGTACAACGACATAGGTTAAAACCTCCTGATGTAAAGATTTGGCACTGCTGTCTCCACAGAGAATCCGACTGTGTAATCACGTAACTTAAAACGTCTAGCGTTAACAAACTAATTACCAGTAAAAGACGAACTACTGTGGTCTGGGTCACCTCCTAACAGTCAAAGCTGTAATGATATAGATACAGATCCACAGTGCCATCTACTTAATATCAGACAGAAGATTAAAAATACAATTACCCGGGATACCGGGAGAAAGGAAAAATCTAATCACCTAAATCTGATGATTAGAATATACGTGAAGATATGAATCAGGAAGAACGTTTAGACTATCTGATAGAGGCTTTTAAAACTGACTCTGTCGAGTATAAGACTATACAGACTCCGACGGATACTGCCGGGAAAAAGAAGTTGCTCAGATCGCTTATGAATATAAGAATGCCGGCTCCGTTACCTGAAGAAGTAATAGAAGTTCAGGATGAATATCTGTCTTTGAGATCAAAAGAAATCGGTGTAGTGAGAAGCAGTGACATTCCGGTGATCAAGGACGGCATATCCATCTGGCAGGGTGATATCACCAGGCTTGCTGTTGATGCGATCGTTAATGCTGCAAACTCACAGATGCTTGGATGCTTTGTTCCGATGCATACTTGCATTGATAATTGTATCCATACTTTCGCAGGGATACAGCTTCGCGCAGAGTGCAACAGGCAAATGAACCTGCTTAGAGACAAGTTCGGCCGTGATTACGAGCAGCCGACAGCAGTTCCGATGCTTACAGATGCCTATAATCTTCCTGCGCGAAAAGTAATACATATCGTCGGCCCGATCGTAAACGGAAGCCTGACACCGGATCTCGAGAAAGATCTTGCCGATTGTTATCTCAACTCACTTGATATGTGTGCTTCAAACGGTCTTAAGAGTGTTGCATTCTGCTGTATATCAACGGGTGTGTTCTGCTTCCCGAATGACAGGGCATGCAGGATCGCGGTGCAAACGGTGACAGAATGGATCGATGAACATCCTGGTATCATTGACCGTGTTATCTTCAATGTTTTCAAAGATGAAGACCGGAGGCTTTATGAATCAGAATTACGATGAGAACATAAAACGGCTTAAGCACGAACTTGAAACCTGTGACGCAGTTCTTGTTGGTGCAGGAGCGGGTCTGTCGACGTCTGCAGGTTTTACTTACAGCGGAGAACGTTTCGAAAGATACTTCTTTGATTTCGCGAAGAAGTTCGGTATCTCGGACATATATTCCGGAGGATTTTATCCGTTCCCGGATGATGAGACACGCTGGGCTTGGTGGGCGAGGCATATCTATTACAACAGGTATATCGATGCGCCGAAGCCTGTGTATAAAAAACTGTTGGAGCTCGTAAAGGATAAAGACTACTTTGTGCTTACGACTAATGTTGATCACCAGTTCCAGAAAGCGGGATTTGATAAAAAGAGACTCTTCTACACGCAGGGAGATTACGGGCTTTTCCAGAGCGTAAATTCCGCGATCAAGAAGACATTTGATAATGAAGAATGGGTCATGAAGGCAATGGAGGCTCAAGGGTTTGCAAGAAATGCGGATGGCATTTTCGAAGTGCCTGAGAATAAAGCTATCGCCATGAAGATCCCGACGGCCCTTATTCCGAAGTGCGCTGTTGACGGAAGTGATATGACCACAAATCTTCGTTCAGATTATTCTTTTGTTGAGGATGAAGGCTGGCATAGAGCATCGGATGCATATTCTGATTTTGTCAGAAGACATAAAGGTCTTCATATTCTGTATCTTGAACTCGGTGTGGGTGCAAACACTCCTGTGATCATTAAGTATCCGTTCTGGCAGATGACATATGACAATCCTAAGGCTGTCTATGCGTGCCTGAACTTTAATGAGGCATTCTGCCCCGAGCAGATCAGTGACAGGAGTATATGCATCAACGGAGATATATTCGATATACTTATGGCTATAGAACAGTAAATCAACAGCATAATTGACGATGACAAATCGGGATTTATAGAGGTGAGCATGATGTTGGAAATACTGAAAACGAGGTTTTTAGAACACAGGAATCTTCATCCGGGTTTGGAATGGTCCGAGGTGGAGCATAGGCTGCGTGAGGCTCCCGCTGCCATCGCGGTTTTGCAAAAGATGGAGGAAAGCGGCGGTGAGCCGGACACCATGGGTTATGATGTTAAGATGGGAAAACTCATTTTCTGCGACTGCGCAAAGGAATCGCCCGTCGGGCGCAGAAGCCTGTGCTATGACGAAAAGGCATTGCATGAGCGCACTAAAAACCCACCGTCAGGCAGCGCCGAACGGAAAGCGAAAGAGATTGGCGTTTCGATGATGACGGAGGAACTCTATCGTCGACTGCAAAGTCTCGACTCATTTGATCTGAAAACGTCAAGTTGGATCGTTACACCAGATGATATCCGCAGTAAGGGCGGCGCGCTGTTCTGCGAACGCCGCTATGATACCGTGTTCACTTTTCACAACGGAGCGGATTCCTACTATTCTGTGCGCGGATTCAGAGGGTATATTCTTGTCTGAGTACCGGGCTCAATGATATCTTCACGATAAATCCACAATAGAAGTTTATAATGATCATATGAAGAAGATTTTAGTCGTTGAAGATGAACAGGATCTGAGAGAACTTCTTGGCAATTATCTGAGTCATGAGGGTTATGAGGTTTCCCTGGCGCGTGATGGCGTGGAAGCCATTTCTTTGTTTTCGGGAAGCAGATTTGATCTGGTCATCCTGGACATTATGATCCCGAAGATCGACGGGTACAGTGTCTGTGAGGTGATCAAGAAGCAGTCAGATGTTCCTGTCCTTTTCCTGTCAGCTTTAAGCGACGAGAATTCACAGATAAAAGGCTACGATATGATGGCAGACGATTATGTGACCAAGCCATTTTCGATGCCGATCCTGCTCCGTAAGATCAACGCCCTTGTAAGGCGTAATGACAGTCCGGTGAATTCTAATAATGCGGTCTGTGTATGCGGAGATTTATTGATCAATAAGGATACTATGGAGGTCATGGTCTCAGGCAGTCCTGTAACGCTTACAGCCCGTGAGTTTGACCTTCTGCTGACTCTGGCAAAGAATCCTGGCCGCATATATACAAGGGAAATGCTGCTGGATCTTCTGTGGGATTACAATTCGCTTGTAGATGAGCGGATCGTTGACAGTCATATCAAGAATCTGCGTCATAAGTTAGGCGGAGATTATATCGAGACTGTGAGGGGAAAGGGATACAGAATTGCGAAGAAAGATCCATAACAGCCTTTCTTTTAAGGTATTTGTAATCTCTTTTTTGATCCAGATCATTTCCGGAGTGCTTATCTGTGCAGTTCTTTACTCGAAAACACCGGCTCATTCTGTCAGGGGTGAGATTGCCGACCTTGTCGTAAACCTCGGCGGGTGTACAAGGAAAGAAGGCGGCATCCTGATCGATGAATTTATCGACAGGACAGGTATGCAGATAGCTATCTATAAAGATTCGGATGATTACGGCAAGACTTTTAACATCTTTGATAATGAGCTGCTGGTAAAAGATATCGGCACAAAGACATTAAAGTCTTCCAAAGAAGTTTTCCTTGCTTATGAATCCACCAAGAACGACACTTTCGGTTTTGGCAATTCCGGATTTAGCTTTAAGAACGAAGACACGATATATGTAATGTCTTATTTTGATAACGGCAAGACGATCAATACACTTGAAGATTCCATTAAGGAAAGCGTGCCTGCTATGGCAGCCGTTGTAATATCGCTTTCACTGATCAATTCGCTTATCTTTACATTTCTTTTCGCAAGGCCGGTAAGGCAGCTGAGCAAGTACTCCGGGGCAATGGCAGAACTGGATTTCCAGACCAGGTGTCCGGATAAAAGGAACGATGAGATAGGTGATCTCGCCAGAGATCTTAATAAGATGTCAGCAACTCTCGATCAGAAGATAAAACAGCTTGAAGAAGAGATAGTCAGGGTCCATGAGTTAGAGAGCCAGAAGGAGACTTTCTTTGCAGCTGCATCGCACGAACTTAAGACGCCCGTTACGATCCTTGAAGGCAACATCAGAGGCATGATCGAAGGCGTGGAGCCATACAATGATCACGATGAATATCTGTCCAGATCCCTTCGCACGGTAAAGCGCATGGAGAGCCTTATAAAGGAGATCCTTACAGCATCCAAGATGCAGTCAGCATCTGACATCTCGTTTGAGCCGGTTGATATGACAATACTTGCAGAAGAGAAGACAGATGAGCTTGATGATCTTTTCGCTATAAGGAATATTGAAGTCGAAAAGAACTTGTCCGGCAATGCTTATATCTCCGGCAACAAAGATCTCACTTCGCTTGCCTTAGGCGCATTCATAAGCAATGCAGTCTTTTATTCATCAGAAGGATCGAAGATAACCTTGAGCGTTACTGAAAAGTCAGGCATGGTCATAACTGAGGTGCGCAATTCCAACGCACATATCGATGACAGCGACATCCCTCATCTTTTCGAGCCATTTTACAGAAGTGATACTTCCAGAAGCCGTAACAGCGGCGGAAGCGGTCTCGGCCTTTATATAGCAAAGCTCATCATCACCAAGCAGGGCGGAAGCTGCACGCTGTCGAACGATGGAGATGATGTTTCCGCAGTGATCAGCCTGCCATCCACACAAAATCCATAAAGCCTCCATTTGTGTTCCTTATGCGCGGTTTACCATCAGGGTACAAACCCGAAAAGGAGTACAAATATGGAAAGAAAAACTATTAAACGGATCACTGCATCTGTTCTTCTGGTATCAGTTATTGCATCCGTTACGGGATGCTTAAAACCCACGGGAAGACTGGCATGTCACATGACTCAGAAGGAAACGGAGTCTGTATCAGAAACAGAATTCAGACTTCTTGATAAGCCGTGGGAACAATATGCCGGGGACAAAGACAAAAAGTATGATTACCTTAAGGATAAGGTCTGTCTTGGCAAAGAATACGGTGCTCTGGTATACGGCAAACCATGCTTCGTAAATATGCTCCCGGAAGGATATGACGGCGGAAAAGGTGAGATAGTGTTTCTGTATTTTTCGTCAAAGACCTCTCAAACAGAAGAGCATCTGATTACTTTTAACAACTATGACGATCTTAAGAAGAAGATACGTGCAGAGATTGATGCCGAGATAAAAGAAGGTTATCAGCAGGTTCCCGCGAATGAGAATTACGATACCATTATCACTCTTTACGATGCGATAATGGCGGGGAAGACGGAAGTTATAGACCAAAGTTTAATAGACGAATACTGTGAATATTATTTTCAGGGAAACACTTCTTCAGCTGAAGACAGCATGTACTGGGATTTTGATGAAGCGCAGGTAAGTAAGATCAGGGATAGTATTCACGAATATCATTTCTACGATGAGGAACTCGATCAGAAGTTTACGGTTCACGTCACAACGCCGCCGTCTTATGATGCATCGAAAAGTTACCCCGCACTTGTTCTGACAGACGCTGTCTGGAGATTTAATGATGTAGCATCTCTTTTCGATGCGATGGAAAAAGGAGAAGCCGCGCCCCAGTTCATAATAACCATAGGTTTTGAATACGATACAGACGGCTGGGACAATAAAGTAAGAGCCAATGTCTTTTGCGATCACAAGAAGGAATTCCTGGATTTTATCACTGACAACATGATGCCGTATCTTAACAGGACATATGGTTTTGATACTGATGATTCGACTTTATTCGGACATTCACAGGGCGGCGTTTTTACTCATTATGCAGCGTTCAATTACGACCGGTATGAGAATAAGCCATTTAAGAATTACATTATCGGAAGCCCCACTTTCTGGACTCCTTATTTCACAGATGTCAGCGATTATGAGGAGTATAAGGATGAATATGGTTATTTCGGAAGGAATAAGACTTATGACCGCAATCTCTTTATAACTGCCGGTGATCAGGAAGACTCTGATTATGAGGAATACTATGGTGATAACGATTCCACTCTTGAAGGGGTTAACCATCTTAAGGAAAGACTGGACGGTCACAAAGTGACGACATATAAAGTCAGGATCTACAGCAGTCATCACTATCAGTATGTTCCCGGGATGCTTCTGGAGTATGTCGCCGGCAAGTGATTACATGTCCTTTAGAATAAGATAGAATAAAAGCATCATTCTAAAGGCGGTGCATATATGAGCAGGCTTTATATGAAGCAGCAGGTCTTCTCTCTTGTAGATAAATTCACTGTGAAGAACGAATACGAGGAAGACTGCTACAGAGTGCATAGTGACTTCATCACATTGGGTGGAAAGAAGCTTCACATCGAAGATGCTTCCGGCAATGAAGTTGCCATGGTACAGCAAAAGCTGCTCTCATTCCGTCCAAGGTTCTTTGTGTATGTGGATGGTGTAGAGGTAGCGGAGATCGTGAAAAGGATCTCTTTTTTCAAAGCCAGCTACTATGTTGACGGACCTGGCTGGGAAGTAATAGGCAGTGTCATGGATCACGATTACACGATCTCTGACGGAAGATATGACATCGTGGATCTCCATAAAGCGTGGCTCTCGTGGGGAGACAGTTATGAGATAGACATAGCGGACGGTATCGATGAGGTCATGGCCCTGGCCGTTGTGCTCGCGATCGACTGCGTGCAGGCAGATCAGGATTCTTCCACCATGATGGCAGGAATGCCCTGATCAGGCGTTTATATACCAATAGATGCCATATCTGGTGTTGCCTATGTCATAGTAGGGAAGAAGAGGAAGATCGGTCTTGTTTCCTCTGCAGTCACTAAGTCCTGTCAGATAGAAGCGGCCGTTTTCTTTTCGGATATGCTTTTCGAAATCATGCGAGAAGCTCTCTTCCGTCTCGCCTTCCGGCAATGTCAGATACTCGCGGTCAAGGACTGCCCGCTGTGTCTTGCCATAGTTGATATTGCTCTTTACTGATGCATCGAAAACAACTTTCCAGGCAGGCGCCACAACCTCTATTCCGGCATTTTCAGTAATTCCCCACTTGTCATTTCCAAGCGGCACACAGAGAACAAAAGGTCCGTACATAAAGCCTTTTGCAGAAGGCTCATCTGGAAGCTCCATGAGCGTCATCTTCATCTCAAACTGGAGTTCAAAAGCATCTCCTGCTGAGAGTGTGATATCCAGAAAATCTTCGCTGTCAGGAAGTATTTGCTCCCTGTTCTTTATCCACTTGGGGATACGGAGTTTTATCATGGAATCTGCGCTGCTTCTAAGTGTCAGCCTGCCTTTTTCAAGATCTGCATCCAGCTGATATCCGGAGTTCGCGAGAACAGCCTCTGATGAGATCCACTGCGTGATATAAAGCGTATTTCCTTCAGAGTAATAAATCTGGTCAGGGAACTTCGCGAAGTCTTCCATGCCTGTTCCGACGCAGCACCAGAAAGGGTTATCGTCAGGTGATGCAGGCGAATAGAGTCTGTAATATCCGGTAGCCATCGGATTGAAGTAGGTATATCCGCCGTTAGGTCCGATGGAGCCGAGCTTGGCATTCCAGAGAGTCCTCTCGATGTAATCAAGATATTTATTCTTCCCGGTCAACCGGAAAAGAAGCTGCGATAACTTCAGCATGTTATAGCAACAGCAGCTCTCTGCATTGCACTGTGTTCGTGAGCCGTCGAGAAGCCCGTCAGTAAAGAAGTGTTCCATATCACCGACGCCGCCCGTGGCATAAGTCTGATTTCTGATGACTGTGTCCCAAAATCTTTCGGCGACTTCTGTTCGGGTGCTGATCTCTTCTGTGAGGCCTGCTTTCTCAAATGCAAGGGCGCCTTGCAGATATCCTAATATCTTCGGTATCGTGGCATTTGCATGCACGCCTCTCATGCGGTTCTTGAAGCCAAGCAGTCTTGCATACAGATCAGGCTCGTCGAAAACCTTCGCTGCTTCCAAGTATTCTTTTTTGCCTGTCAAGATATATACCTGATAAAGGCTGTCGTTCATGCCGCCGTATTCGACGGATAAGACTTTATTCCTTGTCTCTTCATCCCATGTGAGGACACGGTCTATAACCCAGTCTGCAAGCGCCAGAGCCGCGTCTCTTGCCCCGTTAATATCTGCGTAGGTCCAGAGGTCTATAAGGCCCTGTAAGACCTTGTGGAGCGCATACCAGGGCACCCACTGGTTTCCTTCTGCTTTCCCTTCAAGAATATCAAACTGGATATAAGGATTATCCTCATCCTGAACTGTCGCAGCGCTTAAGAAACCGTTGCCGAGTTTTTCCTGGCATTCCTTAAGACCTTTAACGATCGTATTTGCTTTAGAGATACTCTTTTCGAGTTCAGCGGAATTACCTGCGCCCTTAAGATAAGCGATACGCATGGCAAGAGCAGAGAAATAATGGCCAACGCCATGGCCTGCTATAAGGCTGTTCTCCCAGCCGCCGTAAGGCTCCGCGTCTGTCTCTATCTTACATGTGCGGCGGAATCCCGAAAGAACTCTCTCAGGATCCATGCCGTCCAGGAAAAGCGCGTTTTTGTCAGCGCACGCTTTCCATCTCTCATCGGTGATCTTTACTTTGCTCAAGTCGAATACGGTCTTCATGCGACTATTATATTCTATTAAGCCGAATGTTGGAGTACATATAAATACTCCAAGCAAAAGTCACAGCATGCGGGAGTATTGCTTGGACTTTTGGTGTTTTTCGGCCATTTTCCCAGCATTTGTCACAGCATGCTTGGACCTATGCTTGGACTTTAAGCGTTTTCGGGCAATATTCCGCGCATTTGTCACAGCACGCACGGAGCTTTGCTTGGACTTTTAGCGTTTTCAGGCGGTTTTCACAGCATAAGTCACAGCATGCACGGAGCTTTGCTTGGACTTTAAGCGTTTTCAGGCGGTTTTCACAGCATAAGTCACAGCATGCGGGGAGTAATGCTTGGACTTTTAATTATGTGAGGTAATTATGTGAGGCCCCTTACCGTTCAGAATAAGAGCTGCCTCATAGAGACAGCTCCTTTTTCAAAGTTTGCTAAATACTTTATTATGCGTGCTCTTGTTCGAGGAGCTTTTTCGCTTCTTCAGGCGGCATTGGCATGCCCCATACATAACCCTGGATATAATCGCAGCCGATCTGCTTAAGTACATCGATCTGATCGGATGTCTCGACGCCTTCGGAGATGACCTTGAGGTTAAGCGTGTGGCCTATTGAGATGATCATGGCGACATACTGTCTGGAGGAAGCGCTCATGTTCATCTTGTCGATAAAGGATTTGTCGATCTTAAGAAGGTCAGAAGGGAAGCTGTTCAGATAGCTGAGAGACGAATAACCTGTGCCGAAATCATCGATCGCGACCTTCATTCCCATCTGCTTTAATTCATTGATGCGCTGCAAAGCCTTGTCAGCCGAATCGATCATGATGGATTCGGTGATCTCTATCTCTATGCATTCAGCCGGCACCTTGTATGTATCAAGAACGCGCTTTATCTCTTCGATGAAGTTGTTCTTCATGAGGTGTCTTACGGAGACATTGACGCTCATAGTGATGTCTTGATCAGTGCTCATGTTCACGTCCTTTATGAACTGTGCTGCGAGCTCGAAAACCTTGTTATCGATGCGGTCGACGAGGCCGATATCCTCTGCCACGGGAATGAAATCGGAAGGGCTTATATAGGAGCCGTCATCATCTTTCATACGTGCCAACGCCTCAAATCCTCTGAGCTTATGATTCATGTCGTACTGTGGCTGGAGGTTGAAGAATATCTTGTCTTCAGATAATGCGGTACGTATCTTGCGCTCGATCTCAAGTGTCTTTTCCATGTTAAGCACTTCAGGTGTAAATCTCAGGCGTCTGCTGCCGCTGCCGGACTTTTTCAGTTCATGCAGTGCGGAGTCAGCGAAAAGATAGAGATTCTCGATAACTTCCGTGTCATCAGGACAAAGCGTATAGCCGAAGCATGCTGTCATGAAGTAGTCGCAGTTATCTATGGTGATCTTCTTTTCGAGCTCAGCCTTATACATAGCGATGGTATTTTCCACGTCTTCGATGGACTGGTAATCGCTTATCACGATCAGGAATTCGTCACCGGTATTTCTCGCGACGAAGTCGACCGTTCCGGTATTCATCGAGTTGGCGAGAGTCTTCCATCTGTTGGCGACTTCCTTCAAGACCAGGTCGCCTGTATCGTGACCCATTGTGTCGTTGACGCTCTTGAAGTTGTTCAGGTCAGTGGAGACCAGGCAGAATCTCTCATCTTTCTTCAGGAGGTTAACCATGAGCTCGCCCGTAGCGAAGCGGTTGGGGAGCCCGGTGAGCCTGTCTGTTACTGCCTGTTCGCGGATGCTGTTCTGGTATTTTATGATCTTCTTGTAGCTGAGATAGATGACCGTTATCGAGATGATGACCATGATGCTCGAAAAGAATCCGGGCAGACCTCTGTAGTTGTGGCGGACGAAAACATTAACGTAGTTCATCGGCAGCTGCAGTATGATGAGGCCGACGGATACGATATAACCGACCTTACGGAAAAGCACGACCAGCATGATGATGCAGATGTTTCCAAGCGTGGAGAAGATGCCGGGCAGAGATGTGTATTCGACCGGAATCCCAAAGATAATGGTCTCGCCGTTCATTCTGCCTGTCGTTACCGTTAGGAAAGTAGCGATTGCATATAAAAGCACCAGGAGGATAAATGCACTTTTGGGCGCTTCCCTGTCCAGCGATAGCTTTCTCAGGGTTCTATCAACTCTGTTGTTTTCCGACTGTCTGGTCATTAGATTTACCCTTAAGACGATATTCCGAGATTTTTGATAATGTCATTGTAGCAACTCAAAATCACGAAAACTTGCACCAAATTGTTACCTTGGTGTCTATATGGAATATAAAGTGTAAATAAATGATTAAGCCGGGGAAGCCCTTATTCCCACTGCTTCCGGTATTCGCGGGGTGACTTATCGAAGAATTTCCTGAATGTCTCAGACATGTAGCTTACACCGCCGAAGCCGGTCAGCGCTGCGATCTGCGACATCGGCATATTACCGGAACGCAGCAATTCAGCGACTTTCCGGCACCTTAAGTGCATCAGGTAATTGATCGGTGATTCGCTGACATACTGGTGGAATAGCGTGTTGCACAAGGACTTGCTGACATTGCCGCTTTGGGCGATATCTTCAAGCTTTATCTGTCTTTGATAGTTATCCGATATGAAGTGCATCATTGCTTTGAATGACTGCATCCTGGGGTCCGAGATGATCTCTTCTGCAGGCGCACCGTAGCTTGATGCCTGTTTTCTTATAATGTCCCATATCTGGTAGAACTGCTTCGTTATCTGGAACGGGTCGTGCCTTATCCCGGGAAGTCCCAGAACAAGGTCGCGCATCTGTTCTGTGTATTCATTTATATAGCGGAATCTTAGGTATGGTATGTCCGGATTCTCTGTTATGGGCCTTATAGCCTGCATCTCGACAGCCACGGACCCCGAAAGGATCCTTGGGTTTATTATCGCGATGACATACTTGGCGACCTCACCGTTCACACAGAGGCTATAGTGGATCTGGTTGGAGTTTACGACGATCGTATCGCCTTCATTAAGAAGCAGCTCCTTGCCGTTTACGTAATAAGCAAGATGGCCCTGCTTTATTGTCATAATCTCTATATCTTCATGGAAGTGCGGCACGCCTTCCCAGGTTACCTTGGGCGCGATCCAGCCGTCGTAGATATATGAAGGAAAGCCCGGATCATCGTAATTTATGATCTCTGAACCGTCATCACGCTTGACGATGAGGCCCATCACTTCTTTTTTCATAACAATATTTCTCCAATTTCCCGAAAAGTATAACAATTTTCCAAGTGCGTGGAAGATTGTTATGAAAACAAGGCAATTTCAATCTGTTTTCGCATCTTTATCTACAATATACTTGCAATTGAACAAAAAAGGAAGAGGAAAATCTTATGAGCAACGAAGCAGTAGTAATGAAGAATGTCTGCAAAGACTTTAAGGTCTTAAACCGCCATGAAGGTCTCAAGGGTTCTATTAAGGATCTGTTTTCGAGAGATTATAAGACCGTGTCCGCGGTAAAAGACGTCACCATGACCGTCAATAAGGGCGAGATCATCGGATATCTCGGTCCTAACGGCGCCGGAAAGTCCACCACAATCAAGATGATGACGGGCGTGCTCGAGCCGACATCAGGCGAGATCCTCGTTAACGGCAAGGTGCCTTATAAGAACAGGACCGAGAACTGCGAGAACATCGGAGTCGTCTTCGGACAGAGAAGCCAGCTCTGGTGGTCACTGCCACTGGTCGAATCCTTCAAGCTCCTGCGTGATCTCTACATGGTCCCGCAAAAAGATTATGAGAACATGATCGAACTCTACCGCTCTCTGGTCGACATCGAACCAATCCTCCACAAGCCCGTAAGACAGATGTCTCTGGGCCAGAGGACCTTAAGCGATATCCTCGCTGCGTTCCTGCATAACCCGCCTATCGTTTTCCTGGATGAGCCTACGATCGGCCTTGATGTCTCGATGAAGTCGAAGATAAGAGAGCTCATCCTCGGCCTTAATAAAGAGAAGAACACGACAGTAATCCTTACGACCCACGACATGGGTGACGTCGATGCGCTCTGCAAGAGGATCGTCATCATCGACAAAGGCACGAAGATCTATGACAACGACATAGAGCATTTGAAGAACTACTTCGGTTCGTACAGGACACTGAAGCTCCAGTTAGCTGACGACTCCTGGGAGGAATACCTGATCGACGAGAAGACCACAGATGTTATGGACGTCATCATGGAGAAGCAGAAAGAGAAGAAGATAAAGGACATCAAGATATTGGAGATCTCGACAGAAGAAGTCATCAGGAAGATCTACGAGGGAGGCACAAAATGAATCCCAAAAGGCTTTTATCGATAACAAGAGCCGGGATAATGGAGTCGCTGCATTTCAGGCTCGGCATCTTCGTTACGCTTTTCGCGAACCTGATATATCTGGTCCTCGTTTACTATCTCTGGAAAGCGATCTATGCGTCTTCCGGCACAGATGTCGTCAACGGCATGACTTTTACAGACACGATGATCTACCTGATCCTCGCGACCGCGCTTTTCAATTTCCTCGAGATGTTCGTCGTCTGGGATATGAGCAGGTCCATCCAGTCGGGCAAGATCGTGCTTGATCTTTTGAAGCCGATGCGTTTTCGAAAATACACATTCTGGAGCTACACCGGCAACCACGTCGTCCAGTTCGTGCTGACATTCATCCCGACCTTCGTCGTCGTCATGATAGTCACCAAGGGCGCGATCCCTATAGGCTTGAATCTCATCTGGTTTCTGATCGCCACCGTGCTCGCGCTCATGGTCAACTACAACATCGAGATGCTCGTCGCGCCGATATGTCTTTTCACCGAATCGACATGGGGCATAAACATTGTAAAAGAGACCATCGTACTGCTCCTTTCAGGCGCCACGATCCCTCTGGCATTCTTCCCCGAGAAGGCGAGGATAGTCGTTCAGTACCTGCCTTTCAGAGCAGTCTACGATATCCCGCTGTCGATCCTTCTCGGCAAGAGCGGATCTGATAACTGGCAGGGCCTGCTGCAGCTCTTCGGTCTGCAGCTGATATGGCTCGTTGTGCTCACTTTGGCGGGCAACTTATTCTGGAATTGTGCGGTGAAGAAAGTCACCGTGAACGGAGGCTGATATGCGCAAAAGAGGATTAAGATTCTATGCGGGTATCTACCGCAAGATACTGATACAGGATCTGAAGAGCAAGATGAGTTACCGTGCTGACTTTGTCATCTCGACTTTCGGTATGATAATGACGAACCTCTCAGGCTTCGTGACCTTCATGATCCTGTTCCACAACTTCCCGGAGATCAACGGCTGGGACTACCATCACATGCTGTTCCTGTACGGCTTCTCGCTGGTCGCGCTGACACCCGTGCAGTGCTTTTTCGACAACAACTGGAACTTGAGATTCATGGTCCAAAGCGGTGACTTCATCAAGTACTGCTTCAGGCCGGTCAACGTCTTCTTCTACTTCATATCGGAGGTCTTCGACGTTAAAGGCCTGGGCCAGCTGGCATTCGGCATCGGCACCATCGTCTATGCCTGGATCAAGATCGGCATCCCTGTAACGCCACTTGTTATCGTGAAGCTCATCTTGTATTTGCTCACAGCATCGCTCTTCATGATCGCGCTCATGAACTTCGCTGCTGCCACATGCTTCTGGATCAAGGGTTCCGGCTACGTGATGGTGATCATGTTCCGCTTCAAGGACTTCGCGAAATACCCGTCTTCGATCTTCGAAGGAATCTTCAAGGTGATCTTCACGTTTCTCATTCCGATCGCCTTCATCGCGTACTATCCGAGCCTCGTTATCCTGACGCCGGATAACGTGCCGCTGCTATCCTGGATCGCACCGTTATTCGGCATTATATTCTTCTACCTGAGCTACAAATTCTGGATGCTCGGTGTGCGCAAATACGATTTCACAGGTTCATAATTCAGCGCGGGCCTTTATCCGGCCCCGCAAAACGGAGGATCTCAAAATGAATGAATTGGTAAAGATAATCAAAAGAACTGTTGTCCCGAATTTTCTTAACATCAGGACATCGATAAAGACATACGACCGAGACGCGGTCATCTGCGGCGCGCCCTGCTGGCGCTGGGTCTACCACGCGCTCCACTCCGCTGACAAGTGGTTCATCAATCCCAATGTCTACGAGGAACCCGCGTTCCACGAAGAAGGCATGGATAACCCGGATAATCCTACATCCGTCGTGCTCTCTGATGAGCAGCTTCTTGAGTATCTGGATCAGGTCGAAAAGAAGACTTTGGACTACCTCGATTCTTTAACTGACGACATGCTCTATTCATGTCCTGAGAACTGCCGCTTCACGAGAATGGAACTGGTCCTCCGTCAGTTCCGCCACCTGCCTTTCCACACGGGCATGCTGAATGGCCAGACTGCTTTGAGTACGGGCGCTTTCCCGGTCTGGGTCTCTGATGCCGATAAGTTCATCGATGACGGGGTGTTTTTCGGAAGATACCGCGAAGGGCAGACGAAGATCTGATTGTTATTGATTGAGACCGGAATTGATCAGCCCTTCCCGGAGCGGAATTACGTACTAAATCGCTTTTTTTCGATTTTAGTACGTAAGCGAGGGGGTATATTGCGTGTTTTTCGTTGCAACAGGCAGCCGTGCAGGCCGGGTTACCGGATTTTTCGAGCTGTCAGGCAGCGAAAATGGCCTGCTTAACATCAAAAAGCGCTCTTCAAGGATGAAGATGAATCAAAACCTACGTACTAAAAATCCATTTTCGAGATTTAGTACGTAATTATGTTTGTTAAAATGCGCATATACCCCCTCGGGGTATACCCGGAGCGCTGTTATTTACAACTCGAAAACAGCACTCTTCAAGCAAATTAGGGGAATATTCGGCCTCAAAGGCCCAACCGCCTTGACAACTCCACTCATACAAATTAAAATGACATCAAGTCATTTTTACGAAAGCGGACACCAGACAATGCCCAAAGTCAGTGAAGAATACTATAAGAACAAGCGTAAAGAGATCGTTGATGCGGCGTACCGCGTGTGCACCAGAAAGCCGATCACGTCTATAGAGATGAAGGACATCATTGAGGAGACGGGTTTTTCGCACGGGGTCATATACAGATATTACAAGGATCTCGATGAAGTCCTGAAAGACCTCGTTATCACGATCAACGGCAACAACAAGATAGATGACAGGCTGGATGAGATCCTGAAAAAGGCAGACCGTGACAAGTGGGAGCAGACCATCTACGACATCTGCGCCATGCAGGCTGAGTACATGAAGGAAGTTGGAACGGACCTGCTTAAGGTGTCGATCTATAGCGACATGCTCGCGATGACGGACCCTGAGAGGGCGATGAATATCGCGCAAAGGCTTGGAAAAGACGAGCAGAGTCCGCTGCTCTATGCGACCGTGGCGACTGAGAAGTTCTTAAAAGATGTCGTAAAGCACAACAAGTTGAAGCCGGCTGCAAGTATCGATGAGATCATACAGTTCATGATCGTCAATTACCACGGGATCCAGACAGGATACGTGCTCTCGGAATGCTTTAAGGTCCCTCACATCGAAGGCAAGTACAAGCCTGAAGACATGTTCAGGAACCTCGCGACATCGGTGATCCTCATGATGGGAGGAAAGGCAAAGAAATGATGTTTCATACTTATGGCGATAAGAATAATAAAGCGGTCGTGCTGCTTCACGGAATGCTCACGCCGTATCAGATCTGGAACAGGGCGGCGAAGGTCTATGAGAGCAGCCATTATGTGATCGTGCCGGAGCTTGACGGCCATACCGAAGATGAGATGAGCACCTTCATAAGCGTAGAGGATGAGGTGCGGAAGCTGGAAGAATACATACAGAAAGAGCTTAATGGTGAAGTCTATCTTCTCGCTGGTCTTTCGATGGGCGGCAGGATCGCTTCAGAGCTCGCGAAAAGCACCGGCATAAAGATAGAAAACCTCGTCATAGACGGCGCGCCGCTCATGAAGGTAAACGGTCTTCTCAAAGGCATAATGAAGAATAATTACAAGAGTATCCTAAGCAAGTCCAGAGCACGCGATCCGAAGACAAAAGCCGCATTCGAGAAGGATTTTCTTCCGGAAGAATACTGGGAGACATTTCTTAAGATCGCTGACAATATGAACCCGCAAACTGTAGATAATATCATCGACTCGGTCTTCACTCCGTTCGGATTCGAAAAGTATCCGGAAGGCATGAGGATCCTTTTCATGCACGGGACAAAGGGTAATGAGTCAGTCGCCAAAAAGGGCGCCCTTAAGATGAAGGAATTGAATCCTAATATGGAGATTAAGTGCTTTGACGGCATGGCGCACGCGGAACTTGCATGTTTTAAGCCGCATCAATGGATCAGGGAAGTAAGGGAGTTCGCAAAGTGATCGATTACATCAGAGAGAACCTAAGTTACTATCCGATCTACTGGAGGTACCTATTCAAGACAAAGAAGGAAGTCACGCCCGAGAAGGTGACTTATGGACCTGACAAAGAGCAGTATTTCTATTACTACGAGCCCTCGAAAAGAACAAGCGATAAGATCGTCTTCTGGATACACGGAGGCGGCTGGAATGCAGGGAATCCGAAGTTCTTCGATTATGTCGGACAGTGCATGGCAAGACAGGGCTACCGCTTCGTCTCGATAGGTTACAGATTATCACCGAAGAATAAATATCCCACGCAGATCGAAGATGTTTGTGCGGCATATAATGCAGCGGTCAAATACCTGAAGGAAAAGGGCATAGACACATCAAAGATCGTCCTCACAGGGCCTTCTGCGGGCGCACATCTGTCATCGATTATGTGCTACAGCAGGAGGGTGCAGGAACAGTATAGAGTCGATGTATCGGATGTCATCGGATACATCGGATTCGGAGGTCCGTATTCATTCAGGAAAGATGCGACAAAGACTTTAAAGATGCTTATAAACATGCTTTTCGCGAAGGGGTATGACAGGCGTGAGGGAGAGCCCGTATTACTCATGGATAAGAGCAACATTCCGATGCTTTTGATACAGAGCAGGCACGACGGACTGGTCGGGTTCGGGTGCGCCGAAGACTTCGCGGAGAAGGCGGGAGAAGCCGGAAACATCTGCAGCATCTACGAAGTCGAAGATAAGAGGAATACGCATTCGTGGTATACTGCGGGGTGTTTTCTTTTCGAGCGCGGAGAGAATAAGACACTGGATAAGTATTTGACGTGGATAGAGGGAATCTGAAATGAGTAAAGAGGCCGGCATAAGGGCGGTTACAGTAGTCACATTAAGTTTGATCCTGGTGATGCAGGTCGCGGGATGTTCACTGATAAAAAATGTGACAGGCGGCGCGAAAAGTGCCGAGAAAGAATATGCGGAGAAGGTCTTCGAATACCTGAAAAATGAAGATATAGAGAGCCTTTGCAATCTGTTCTCGCCAAAGATGAAAAAGACCCACGATCTTGAGAAGGAGTGGGAGGAATTTTTCGCTCATATGGACGGGAAGATCGAGTCTTATAAGAGCATCAAGTACCAGAATGAAGGCATGGGCAAAGACAAGAACAGCGAGATTTACAAGGAACACTACGGCGTTAATTACACCGGTGCGAGAACCACTTCCGGTGCGGTCTACAAAGAATTCGGTTACTATCACGATGTGGTTAACAGGAACGATCCCGAGTCGGAGGGTATGACGGTATTTACCATGAAAGATCCTGATACGGGTACCTGGTACACTGTAGGCGGCGAGACAGAGTGAGGATTATCTCTTCTTGTAAACTCTGTCCAGAGACTTGAGCGAGACATTAGCGGGAGTATTTACCTGATGGCCACTCTTGAATAATGCGCTCTGATTATCAAGAACTGTCTTGCCATCCATTCTCCAGACTTCGACTACGCTGTATCCGTCAAAATCTGATACCTTGATCCTGATGGTTCCATAGTAAGGAAGCTTCATGAGACGCAGATATCTGATGAGAGTCTTTCTGTTAAAAGCCTGCTTCTCCGTGGTGACCTCTTTTGTGAATTTCCAGTCTTCCGGCTTTGCAGTCGTAGCGGAAACCTCATATTCATAGGTCTTGACCTCAGCGAGCTTGTAGTTGGAGGTGTCCTTGATCAGGGCGTCAAAACGCATTTCCTTCATGGACTGGACATTATTGCCGTCAAGCTCGAAGTAAGCTCTGTAGGACTCGACCAGGCCGTTATTCTCGGCGCACATCAAAATGTACTGGGGCTGCTTTTTCTCTCCGCAGGCAACAAGAAACAGGCACATAAAAGACAGTGCCAGAATGCTCATAATGATCTTGGTTGCTTTTGTCCCCATATGATCCCCCAAAAGAAACAATTAACTACGTGAAAGAATATCACAAATCTTTGACCTGGAAAACTGAAAAAATGCCGAATTTTCGAGACTTAATCAATCGAATGTGAATACATCCAGGACGGCTCTCTTGTCATCATCATCTGTGATGAATTCAAAATATACCGCATGCTTTCCGGTGATCTTCCTTCCGATCTCGAAAACAAGTTCCTCCGAATCCTCATCAGCCTTAGCAGAAGCGACCACTTCACCGTCATAGGTATCGAGTCTGATATTGACCGTAAAGCCCTTCGGGAAAGAGCCCTTGATGGAAGCCTTGGAAGCACCTTCGTTTCCGAAGTTGAGATATTTGAATCCGATCGTCGCACCGCTCTGGATATCTACGACAGGAGATGAATCGCCTTCGTAAACAGGCTTGATGTGAGCGCGTCTAACGCCCTTGTTCGTGCCCTCTGCATTATCCAGGAAGTTGGGCTTTCCGGTGCCGTCGTACATGTGGCAGGTATATCCTGCTGATATGACTGAGAAAGCGTCCAGGCCGTCTTTGTTGAAGCCCTGTGAAGTCATGTCGACGACTGTCGAGCTTACGGGCTCGCCGTTCTCATAAGAGATCTTGCCGATATAGATCTTGCCGTCCTTGCCCAGAGCGACATCGACGGGTTCGACCATTGCCTGTCTTGCATATTCGTCGCAGCCGGTCTGTCTGTGATAGAAGACATACCACTGGTCTTTGATCTTCATCAGTGAGCCGTGATTGTTGCCCCACTGATATGTCATTATGCCGTTGCCGTCAGGTCCTGTGATGATCTCTCCGCCGTTGAAGCTGATGTCGCCGCCGTCCTTGTAATCTCCGAGAGGAGAGTCGCTCCACTTGTATGAGAGGAATCCGTTGCAGCTTCCGAAGACACCGAGCTCGGGCTTATGGTATTCATAACGCTTTGAATAAACGAAGACATACTTGCCGTTAACTTTTCGAGGGCTTGAAGCTTCGAAAAAGCCGTCCTCAGGAATAACGTGGCCGTCATCTTCCTTGATCCAGTAAGGCTTGGAATGTCCGATGATGTGATGTCTTACGGTCTCTTTCTTGATCGTGCACATATCGTCATTAAGCTCGCCTGCATGGCACTCGCAGAATCCCCAGAAAGCATAGACTTTGCCGTCGTCATCGACCAGGATGCCAGGGTCAAATCCAAGCTCTGTCTTAACGGGATTTGTAAAAGGTCCCCATGGTGTCTTGGAAGTAACGAGCATGATCGAAGAACCTCTGTTCTCCGCTGCATACATATAGAAAGTGTCGCCCTTCTGGACAACGTCAGGTGCATAAAGATCGCCGCCGTCAGATGCTGTATAGCAGACGCCGTGGCACTTCCAGTTCGTGAGGTCATCAACGGGCGCGGACCATACGACGTAGTCAGGACCGCAGTAATCCGTCTTCTTCGTATCGTGAGATCCGTAAAGGTAGATCCTCGTCTCGCCGTTATAAGTGAAAACACGCGGCTCGCCGTCCGGAACATGCTCCCACAACGGCATATAAGGGTTTGCGCTCTTGATCGTCTTCTTTGCTGAATAGTCCATGTTGTGCCTCTCTTTATTTAAATCACCTTGGGATACCTTATGCTACATCATTCTCGGCCGTTTTGGAATTGCAGAGGAGAAGAAGTTTTGGCGCACGACTTTTCGAAAAATGAGACCCGTCATAGTTAGATTGTGCTAACCTTACAAAATCAAGCCTTGAAACCAAGCGGTTAGTTTATTCTAACTGTCAATATCCCTATGGCATTCTCCGAATATATAATATTCTCGAAAATGAACTAACAGGGTCATTGCAGAGGGGAACAGTATGACATTAAAAGAACTCAAAGAAGGGCAGAGCTGCGTCGTAAAGAAGGTCGGCGGCGAGGGTGCTTTAAGGCAGCATTTCCTTGACATGGGAATCATTCCCGGTGCTGAGATCACCATCGTGAAATTCGCGCCGATGGGCGATCCGGTCGAAGTCAGGATCCACGGCTATGAACTGTCCTTAAGACTGGACGATGCCGCCAGGATCGATGTGGTCATGGCAGATAAGAAAGCTGAAGACCGCAAAGACAGCGAGCAGAAAGATGCTGAGGGGTCGGGCTCCAAGAAGCGTAAAGAGGAGGTCGCGCACCCGAATCTCGGTGAGCCGGGCATCCACCACGACAAGAAAACAGAGAATCCTCTTCCTGATGACCATAAGCTGACTTTTGCCCTGGTCGGCAACCAGAACAGCGGCAAGACCACGCTCTTTAACCGCCTGACAGGTTCCAACCAGCATGTAGGCAATTTCCCTGGTGTCACGGTCGACCGCAAGGACGGCGCGATCATCGGCTATCCCAATACAGTTATCACAGATCTTCCGGGCATCTATTCGATGTCCCCTTATTCAAGCGAGGAGATCGTCTCAAGAGATTTCGTTCTCGACAGCAAGCCTGACGCTATCATCAACATCGTCGACTCGACGAACATCGAGCGTAACCTTTACCTGACGATGCAGCTTCTCGAGATGGACAGACCGGTTGTCGTCGCGCTCAACATGATGGACGAGCTGACCGGAAACGGCGGCTCTGTCGACATCAACAGGATGGAGCACATCCTAGGCGTTCCTGTCGTTCCGATCAGCGCTGCTAAGAACCAGGGTATCGACGAGCTTATCTCGCACGCCATCCACATCGCAAAGTACTGCGAGAAGCCTCTGGAGCAGGATTTCTGCCCGGAAGGCAGCCCCATACACAGTTCGATCCATGCAGTCGAGCACATCGTCGATGACAATTCCGAGAGGTGCGGCCTGCCCTTAAGATTTTCGGCATGCAAGGCATTGGAAGGCGACAGTCTCATCTTAGAGAAGCTCAAGCTCGACGATAACGAGAAGGACCTCTTAGAGCACATCAGAGTCAAGCTCGACCAGCAGTCCGGCTTAGATCCCGCTGCTGCCGTCGCCGACATGAGATTTGCATACATCATGCAGCTTGTCGCCAAGTGCGTCACCAAGCCTGTCTACAACAAAGAGCGCGCCAGAAGCGAGAAGGCAGATAAGATCCTGACAGGTAAATTTACCGCCATCCCGATCTTCATTCTCATCATGGCAGCGGTCTTCGTCCTGACATTCAATGTCATCGGCGCAGGCCTCCAGTGGCTCCTTGAGACCGGCATCGAGAAGCTGACCGACATCACGGACAAAGCACTCACGAGTGCCAACGTAAATGAAGTCATCCACAGCCTTATAATCGACGGTATTTTCGAGGGCGTCGGAGGCGTACTGAGCTTCCTGCCGATCGTCGTCGTCATGTTCTTCTTCCTGTCACTTCTTGAAGACAGCGGATACATCGCGAGGATCGCATTCTTCATGGACAAGCTCTTAAGGAAGATCGGCCTTTCCGGAAGATCTATCGTGCCGCTCCTTATCGGCTTCGGCTGCACTGTTCCGGCCGTCATGTCGACGAGAACGCTTCCTTCCGACAGGGACCGTAAGATGACCATCATCTTGACGCCTTTCATGAGCTGCACCGCGAAGCTCCCGATCTACGCATTCTTCGTTAACGCGTTCTTCCCGGGCAAGGGCGGATTCATCATGACGGGCCTCTATCTCCTCAGTATCGTGGTCGGCATCCTCGTCGCATTTGTCTATAAGAAGGTCCTCTTCAAGGGCGAAGCTGCACCGTTTGTAATGGAGCTTCCGAACTACAGGCTTCCTTCGCTGAGAAGCACCCTGCAGCTCATGTGGGAGAAGGCAAAAGACTTCCTGCAGAAGGCTTTCTCGGTCATCCTCATCGCGACAGTCGTCGTATGGTTCCTTCAGAGTTTTGATACAAGATTCAATCTTGTTTCTGATTCGTCCACGAGCATCATGGCACTGATCTCAGGCTTCATCGCCCCCGTCATGAAGCCCTTGGGCCTTGGCGACTGGCGCATCGTAACGTCACTTATCAGCGGCTTCATGGCAAAAGAGAGCGTTGTATCTGTCCTGGAAGTTCTTTTCGGAGCTGAAGGCGGCATCACGGCCGTTCTCGGCATGCTCGAAGCAGGCACGCTCCTCATCTTCAGCCTTCTTTACACTCCGTGCGTTGCCGCGATCGCATCGGTCAAGCGCGAACTCGGCTGGAAGTGGGCCGCAGCTGTCGTTCTCTGGCAGTGCATCCTCGCCTGGATCGTAAGCTTCCTTTTCAGGATCATCGTCCTCTTATGCACGGGAGGCCTTGTATGAGACCTGTCGATATCGTGCTCATCGCTGTAATTGCTGCAGTTATTGTTGGTGCCGTGCTCCTTGCTGTTAAGCGTAAGAAGAGCGGCTCATCCTGCTGCGGCAACTGCGAAAAGTGCAGGAGCAGGTGTTCGTCGTAATTAATATATTGCTCCCCCTCGCATATGTAGCCCACATGTAAGCCCCCCGCGCGCGGCTTTTTATGTAACTTTTGGTCTTTTTTCGCTCGAAAATTACACATATCAGCCTTTTTATGTAACTTTTGGCGGGGCGAATCGTGCAAAACGGAAGCTGAATTGGCACCATTTTCGACAAAACAGGGTGAAATTGCTCCAAATGGTGCAAAAAACGCCTCAAATCAGCACCGTTTCAGCACTGCAGCGTTCAAGCACTATAGTACCATTACACCCATAGAACACAAAAGAACCGCCTCTGCTATAGAGACGGTTCTTTCTTCGGGGGTCGCTTAATCTATATGAGTTTAATTATCCTACGCTTAACTTGATGCTCTCTGTATTTGTGATCTCGCAGTTGCCCTGAAGATCTTCATATACATAGACCAGCTCCAGAGTAGCCTTGTCTGTGGAAAGGTCTGCTGAAGAAGCTGCTGCCTTGCAGAGGATGGCGTGATTTGTGCCTGCAACTACCTGTGAACCAACGTATGCGATAGGGAGGAAGTACTTGCCGTCCTTGGTAGCTCCGGTCTTTTCCATTACTTCCTTTACCTTATCTGTAACTTCAGTGCTCTCTGCGTATGACCAGCCGCCTGTGACGTTGCCGTTGTCGCTTTCTGTGCCGGGGAGTACGACTCTTTCATCTTTCAGGAATGTTGCCTTGCCTGACAGATCGACATAGATGTATGTGATCATGAGTGAATTCATTGCGTTGTTTGCCTTGATCGTGGACTTGCAGAGGAAAGCATAGTTTGTTCCTGATACGAGCTGTGTGCCGAGAAGTGCGACAGGCTCACCGTTATAACCGTCAAGCTGACTGATTGCTTCCTCGAAGTACTTCTTGTGCTCAGGACCTACATTGTTAAGTTCCTCGATTTTCCATGAACCGGTGCTGAGTTCTGTGTTAAGGACCTCAGAGCCGTTAACCTTTACGTTTACCTTGGCATTTGCGTTGCATGCTGTGATGCAGCCGAGCATAAGAGTTGCTGTAATTCCCAATGCGAAAAGCTTCTTTGCGATGTTCTTCATTTCCTTGTGTCTCCTTTTGACCTGATGTTTAGTCTTATGCCATTAATACAGACCATATGGCCCGAATGTTGCACTTGATTATGATTTTTCGAGAAAATCCCTTTTCGATATTAACATTAAAAAAGGATGCCTTTTCAGACATCCTTTATATATTATGAAATCTTTCTTCCTGTTTCCCTTTGTACAAGCTCTGCGCTGAGTGCGGATGTTGTTGCCTTGTGCTTGATCGGCTTCCAGCCGGGATTTACGAAAAGTGCTGTAAACGCGATCGGGATGTATGTGAGCATGAAGACCGGGAATGAGAACAATGAGAAGATCTTGCGTGCCACACCTGCGTGGATGTTCTTCCATTCTGTGATCATTGTTATCGTTCCGAGCACGAAAAGCATTGAGCATGCGTTGATGATTGTCTCGAACATTGACCAGAGTGCGATCGTGATGTCGCTGCCTGTAACAGCACCGATGATGCCGTAGAGAAGGTTGCATGTGATCGAGATTGCAGTAAGAAGGAATGCCGGCATGATGTTCATTGCCATATCGAATGCTGCGAAGTTGCCGTGGAACATCTCGGATACCAGATCCTTGCCGTACTTCTGGAAGACCTGGATATAGCCTCTTGCCCAGCGCATACGCTGTGTTACTGACTGCATGAGGGATGTTGGCTGCTCATCGTAGAAGACTGCTGTTCTGCAGAATGCGATCTTACGGCCTTTGCATATGCGGTTGATTGTGAATTCGATATCTTCTGTAAGAAGATGGAAAGGCCATCCGCCGATATCCTCAAGAACGCTGTCAGCGAAGAAGAATCCTGTGCCGGAGATAGCTGCGGAAGATCCGATCCTGTAACGTGCGTAGTTAAGGTACATGGATTCTCTTAAGAACCAGAGGCCGTAGCCGGAGCTGATCCAGTTGTCGCCGTAGTTCTTTGCAGCGCGGTAAGATGTGATCGCATCGTTGCCTGCAAGGTGGCACTTGTGCATTTCTTCGATATAGTTGGGTGTGAGGATGTTGTCAGCGTCGAAAACAAAGAAGCCGTCAAATCCGAGCGGATAATCGTACTTGATATGTCTTAAGAGCATCTCGAGAGCATAACCCTTGCCGATGTACTTTGAAGATTTTCTTGTGTAAGCTACTGCGCCGTGGTCGACAGCAACACCGTATGTGTTATCGGTGCAATTGTCCGCCATAACGAAAGTCGTGATCTCACCCTTGTAAGTCTGATTGTTGATGCTGTCGATGAGCTGGCCAATAACTGCCTCTTCGTTTCTTGCACAGATGAGGACTGCGTAACGCTTAAGGTGTCTTTCGCAAAGCTCGTTGTCAGCCTCAGTCTTTGTGTTCTTCATTCTCCTGTTGTCCCTGTGCTGGAACCAAAGTGAGATCGGCACGTACAAAAACTGATATGAGTAACACACTGCGAAGATCGCTGTGATGATGAAATTTATGATTCTGATAGTTTCCATATTCTGTTCTCCCGCGAATCATTATTACACAGACTTTATTAAAATGAAGTATCGAAAACCTTAAGATTTCCTTAAGATTGAGGCATTTTTTGTGCAAGATGAGATGAAACGGATCCGCAAAGCCCATGTTTTATTGAGTTTTCGGTTTTTCGCCCCTTATGACCGTAAATTCCTCCTTCATAAACAAAGTATAGAAAACGCCAGTTTTCTTCTCCATTTAATCTGCTTACCAATTCCTTACATGTCTGTCACATTTTGTATAAAGGCGTGCGCGGGGGATATAATATTGAGAAAAAAGGAGCAGCCATGGCTTTTCAGATAGTCCGTAACGATATAACGAAGATCAAGGCAGATGCCATCGTAAACACTGCCAATCCCGAACCGGTCTATATGGCCGGCACCGATGCTGCGGTTTATAAGGCTGCAGGCGAAGAAGAGCTCCTTGAAGAGCGCAGGAAGATAGGCGTGATAGAAGAAGGCGAAGTTGCCGTTACGCCTGCTTTTGCCCTTGATGCAAAATACATCTTCCACACCGTAGGTCCCGTCTGGCAGGGCGGTGATAAGGGCGAGAAAGAGACGGTTACAAGGTGCTATCAGAACTGCCTCGAAAAGGCCGTCGAATTAGGGATCTCGAGCATCGCTTTTCCGCTTATAGCGACAGGAGTTTACGGCTTCCCAAAGACAGATGCCCTCCTTATAGCGACTTCAGTCTTCAGCGCTTTTCTCTCTGAGAATGAACTTGATATAACACTCGTGGTCTTCGACAGTGAATCTTTTGAGCTGTCGGGCAAGATCTTTGCGGGAATAAACCAGTATATCGACGACAATTATGTTGCCGAGAAGACATGTGATGAGTATGACGTCATTGTTGATGAATGCTCAGAGGCACTGGAAGATAACGACCCGCGGGAAATTAGAAGACGCATGCGCGGTGACCGTCTTTTCGGAAGCATAAGCGGCTCGCGCGCCAGAGGCACATTCCATTTAAAAGATTCCATTGAAGCAGCGCCTGCTGCTGCAGCTTGTGAGAAAGCCCCGCCGAGATCTCTTGATGACGTGGTCAGGAACCTCTCTGATACATGGTCAGAGTGTCTTCTCCGCATGATCACCGAAAAAGGTTACAGCGATACAGAAGTATATAAGAGGGCAAATGTCGACAGGAAACTGTTCTCGAAGATCAGGAGCAACGCGAATTACCAGCCCAAGAAGAGCACCGCGCTTGCCTTTGCGCTCGCTTTAAGACTTAACCTGGATGAGACAAAGGATTTCCTTGGCCGCGCGGGATATGCGCTGTCCAATTCAAGCAAGACAGATCTTATCGTCTCGTATTTTATCGAGCAGGGTGTCTATGACATCATGACCATCAATGTGGCGCTTTTCGATCACAAAGAACCATTGCTCGGATAATGGGATTTAAAAATTTTTCGAAAAAGTGAAACCATTTGGATCTGATCTGCACTTATATAGGTGAACGGCCGTTCAGAATACAAATTTGAGGAGACTTAGAGTGAACGAAGCGAAGGCGCTGGCTTTACTTAAAAAAGGTGACGAGGAAGCACTGGAGTGGTTTATTGACAAATACAGTGCTTATGTAGGAACTGTAGTAAGTAATATCCTGCAGGGTTCAATGGGCCATGAAGATGTTGAAGAAGTAACATCTGATGTGTTCGTGACTTTGTGGAGATCTGCAGAAAAACTATATCCTCTGAATCTTAAGGGTTATTTGAGCCGTGTGGCAAGAAGCCTTTCCATGCAGAAATTGCGGGACAAGGAGATTGAGCTGCCTTTGGACGAGGACATTCTTATCTTAGATGATGATTCTGAATTTGACAGAGTGGCGAAGGAAGAACAGGACGACATGGTCCGTAATGCGGTCTATTCAATGGCGCAGCCTGATAAAGAGATCTTCCTGAGGTTTTATTTCTACTGTCAAAGCGTGTCGGTGATCGCAAAACAAATGCAGATGAACCCGTCCACGATCAAGACCAAACTCCGGCGCGGACGCGAAAGACTCCGGGTAATCCTCAGCAATAAAACGAAAGGAGACGATATAAGTGAAAGTAAATATTCGTGAACTAATGAACAACATCGAAGATTCTTCAGTACAGCTTGAAGAACAGAACGTCGTCTCCGCCGAAAGGATAAAGGAGTTGACTAGAATGAAAATAAATGGGAATGGAAATACGGTAAAGCGCAATTCTAAGAAGAAGGTCGTTACGGTAATTATCGCCGCTGCAGTAGTGTCAGCAATGGGTATCTCGGCTTACGCAGCATTCAGAGGAGGCCTTGAGGGAGTAGCTTTCGGACAGCCGACCGGTTCTTCCGATTCCGCTGAAGCCGTGTCCGCTGAAGCAGTAATGACCAAGGTCCCCGAATTAGATCCTGCCAAGAACCAGATGATCTCTTTGCAGGGATATTCGGATACAAACGAATACAAGGCTTCAAAAGAGTGGCGTGAATTTGAGGATAACTATGACAAGGATTGGTCGATCGTTGATGCTTACGATAAGGAATGCAAGCGCACAAAGAAAGACCCGTTTGGAGAGAAATATCCCGGTTATGGTATCTATTCTCAGGAGATGGCAGACAAGGTTGAGGAGCTGATCAAGAAGTATAACCTTAAGCTCCGCGGCAAGATGCTGGATATGGACATCGATGAGAAGGTCTTACAGGAAAAGTTCGGTGATATCTGGACAGGCATTGTCGGAGTAGGATACTGCTATGAAGACGGAACATTCTCTCTGGATGCAGACTATGAGAAGGTTTCTTTCCAGATCAGAAGAGTCATGAAGGGCTCTTTCGACACTGTATATCTCAATGTCGGACAGATCAGTTCTTATGAGCAGTGGACATACAAGACAAAGTGCGGAGCTGAGGTTTCCATCGCGCTGAATAAGAACGGCGGTGTCGTTCTTGCCAATACCCCCAAGGGATTTGTAGCCATTAACCTCTGTGAGAATTGGGATGAGGACGGCAATCCCATGCCGCCTTATACAAAGGCTCAGATCGAGGACTTGGTTGACCACATCAACTTCAATAATCTCTAATATTTACCGGATATAGGAGTAGAAACTGCCCCGCAGGCGCTGATGTTTGCGGGGCTTTTTTATGTCTTTGTTCGCCCCTCGAAAATGTCGCTTCCCAGGCGACCTTTGCATCCTTCCATCTCCGTATACTGTGCTCAAGATCAAACAGCTGCAGACGGAATAACTGCAGCGGAAAGCGAGGAAAACATAATGAAAAAGGGATTAACAGAGATCGTATTCATCCTTGACAGGAGCGGCTCCATGGCAGGCCTTGAGAATGACACTATAGGCGGCTACAACTCGATGCTCGAAAAGCAGAAGAACGAAGAAGGAGAGGTCATCATCTCGACAGTTCTTTTCGACAACGTGACAGAGGTCCTTCACGACAGGATCCCTCTGGACAAGATCAATCCGATCACAGAGAAGGAATACTTTGTAAGAGGTTCCACGGCGCTTCTTGACGCTGTCGGAGGCGCGATCCACCACATCGGAAATGTCCACAAATACGCAAGGGAAGAGGATGTTCCGGAGAAGACCCTGTTCATCATAACGACAGACGGAATGGAGAATTCCAGCAGACAGTACACTTACAACAAGGTTAAGAAGATGGTCGAGAGACAGAAGGAAAAGTACCACTGGGAATTCATCTTCATGGGTGCGAACATGGACGCGGTAAGCGTCGCGAATAACTTCGGTGTCGACAGGCTTCACGCGGTCACCTATGAGTGCGACGGTGCCGGCACAGCCCTTAACTACAAGGTCATGTCCAAGATGGTATCACGCGCGAGAAAAGCCGGGTCAGCCAAGGAAATGGGAGCGGCATTTGATTCTGAAGAGATGCTCTCCGAGATCAGGGATGACTACAACAAAAGACACAAGTAATAATTCATACCGCCCTTTCCCGTTTGGGGAAGCGGCGGTATTTTTTATTCTGCTTTTCCTTGAGCTTCCTGGATCTGACGGCAGATCGGTCCAAGATGCATTTTGCCGTGCACAAGTTGCAGTATTTGCGAAAACCAGGCAATAAAAAACCGCCCGTAGCCTTGACACGTTAGGGCGGTATTTACCAAACTTACGAGGGCAACCGTCGACCGGTAACACCTCATTTGTAAGTTCATTATATCGTCATGGAAAAGTGTCTGCAATGACAACAACGCACAATTATCGGTTGTCAATTCGGTTTTTAGGACAGATATTTCTGCCACAGAACAGTTATCAAATTGTTGTCCTATTAAGTTAATGCAGGAAATGGCCATGCGGCTTATTATTTTTTTGAGGTGTTACCTCCAACGGAAGGCGGTTGCCCTCCATTACCCCTTTCAGGGAGAATGGAGGTGATTGTATGACTGATTATGAGCTCTTGAATATTGTTATCAATATCGGACTTATGATAGTTGCGATCATTGCTCTGTGTGTGAAAACCAGACAATGAAAAACCGCCCTTAGCCTAACGAACTTGGGCGGCATTTTCTAAACCCAAGAGGGCAACCGTCAACCGGTAACACCTCATTTGTAAGTTCATTATATAGGCATAAAAATGCGGAGTCAACAAGCCGGAACCGGAAGAAGAAAGGACGTTCGAAAATGGCCGCAAAACCGAAGTGAAAACGGTAAAAACACGAAGTAAAAACACACTTCAGTCCGTTTATTGTCCGACTAAAAGACTGCGGAATGAAATATAATAAGACCATAAAGATTTTCAGGGAGGATTATGTTATGCATGAGATCAAGTGCCCCAAGTGCGGGGAAGTTTTTCAGGTCGATGAGACAGGTTATGCTCAGCTCCTCACACAGGTAAGGGACGAGGCTTTTGAAGAGGAACTTCATAAGCGTGCGAAGGAATTGGAAGACAAGAACAAGAGCGATCTTAAGATGGCTCAGATGGAGCAGGAGAAGTCCTTTGCAAAGACTGTTACTGATAAGGACAAGGAGATCGCCGACAAGGAGATGGAGATCCAGAAGCTTAAGAATCAGATCGCCATGAGCGACTCTGAGAAGAAGCTTGCTATTACTGAAGCACTCCGTGATAAGGACAAGGAAGTCTCTGATTACCAGGCTGAGATCATCAAGCTTAAGAGCCAGATCGACAATCAGAAGAACGAGAGCGCTCTTAAGGAGAAGAACATCGAAGAGAATTACAAGACACAGTTGAAGCTCAAGGATGAGCAGATCGAGCAGTATAAGGATTTCAAGGCACGCCAGTCCACGAAGATGGTCGGAGAGAGCCTGGAGCAGCACTGCCAGAACCAGTTTAACGCCATCCGCATGACCGCTTTCCCGAATGCATATTTTGAGAAAGATAATGAGGTCAGCGGCTCAGGCAGCAAGGGCGATTTCATCTTCAGGGAAGCTGATAATGAAGGCACGGAATTCATTTCTATCATGTTCGAGATGAAGAATGAGATGGAGACTACTGCCACCAAGCACAAGAATGAGGATTTCTTCAAGGAACTCGACAAGGACAGGAATGAGAAGGGCTGTGAATATGCTGTTCTCGTATCGCTTCTTGAAGCCGATAATGATCTCTATAACAACGGCATTGTCGATGTCTCCTATAAGTATCCGAAGATGTATGTCATAAGGCCCCAGTTCTTCATCCCCATGATCACACTCCTGAGAAATGCTGCACTTAATTCACTGCAGTATCAGAAGGAACTTGCAGTAGTAAGGAACCAGCAGCTCGACCTGTATAATTTCGAGGCGAACATGCAGGAATTCAAGGACTCTTTCGGCCGTAATTATAGGATCGCGTCAGAGAAGTTCCAGACAGCTATCGATGAGATCGACAAGACGATCGATCACCTGGAGAAGGTAAAGAAAGCGCTTCAGTCTTCGGAGAACAACTTGAGGATTGCCAATGACAAGGCTGATGATCTCACGATCAAGAAGCTTACGAAGAATGCGCCTTCCGTAAAGCAGATGTTTGATGACCTGAATAAAGAAGGGGAGTAAAGCCTGCTCCATATCCTTTCTAATGAAAAGAGCATTTTCATAGAGTATAATTAGCGCTATGAAGATCTCAAGGAACAGGATTGCAGTCATGGTATTGGCGGGCATTGTGCTCGTGCTGTTTTTCGCGACCATGGCCGGACTGTTCTATTACAGGGAGACGATCAACAAGATCGGTGAAGTCAAGGAAGAGGCCTATAACGAATATCCTAGGTTATATGCTTATATCGCCGACGATCCGGAAAGCCAGCTGTCTGGCAGGATCTATAAGGAGATCTCTGAATATGCTGTCCAGAACAACTGCTTTGTCGAGATGACAGGACAGGGATTATCCACGAGCTACTCCAAAGCAGACAGGATCAACATAGCGATCAGCTCGAAGGTAGACGGCATCATAATTGAAGGCGATGATTCTGAGGAGACAAAAAATCTTATAAATAAAGCGACCCGGAAAGGCATACCGGTCGTCACAGTCCTGTCTGACTCTGCGGGCTCATCAAGAAAGAGCTTTGTCGGCCTTAATAACTACAGCCTTGGTACTGAATACGGCAATGAACTTGCTGCGATCAGTAAAGAGACAAACTCCTATCCTTTGAATGTTCTCATTCTCTTAGACAGGGATGACGGCAACTCAGACGATATCATCCATTCAGCCATACAGCAGGCAGTGCTTGGAAAATCGATCATTCTGTATTCCGAGGTCGTTGATACATCGACGCCGTTTACTTCACAGGAAGATGTTATGAATATCCTGGACGATCTTAGCAAAAAGCGTCAGATGCCGGATGTCATCATCTGCCTGAACGACAGAACTACTGAAAGCGCGATCCAGTGTATCGTCGAGAAGAACCTTGTAGGCAAGACGACGATATTGGGTTATTACGACTCGGATACAATCAAGAAGGCCATAGACAGGGGTTCTGTCTATGCGACATTTGCGATAGAGACGAAGACACTGGCGTCTCACTGCATCAAGGCTCTTAACGAATATAACAATACCGGATTTGTAAGTGAGTACAGTGCGGCAAACTATATCCTGATCAACCGCAGCAATATCTCCCAGTACGATCAGGAGGGCGATGAGAATGAAGGCTAATTTCTTTGCCAACATGAAGATCTCCCGTAAGCTGGTCGCGGTGTTCCTCGTGACTTCCGTTTTCGCGATGGGAGTCAATATCTTTATCTACATCAACCTCAACAAGGCATTGGAGAAGATCAATTCCGTATTCGCGAGCAACGTCAGTCTCAATGAGCTGTCGGATAATCTGAACCGTATCCATACAGGTCTTACGGGCTATCTGGAGACCAAAGGTACGGATGATCTTCAGGTCTACTATTCAGCAACGCAGAGCATGAATGTTCTCATGAACGGGCTGAACAATACTGTAACGGACAACAGCATCAAGCTTTCCGAAAGAGACATCAGGAATATGCTTGCGACTTATCTCAAGACAGCCGATGAAGCGATCCTTGCAAAACGAGGCAGGAACATCGACGAATACACTGCCAAATACAATGAGTGCAGCAAGATAAAAGATTATCTGAACACATATATCTACTCTGTTAACAACGAACAGTTCAGGACGAATTCCGAGAACTACATGGCGCTCGTTAATTCGCTGCGGTATACGGAAGTCATGAGCGTACTGATCTTCGCAGTGGCATCTGTCATGAACATCTTGCTCATAATCATACTCACGAACACGATCACAAGGCCTCTTACGAGATTGTCTGCAAAGGCCGAGGAGATCTCGCAGGGAAGCCCCGAAAATGTTGAGCCTCTGGAAGTAATATCCGAAGACGAAGTCGGTAAGGTGACGAGAGCCTTTAACGAGATGCTCGCGAGCATCAAGGACTACATAGCGCGTATCAGGACGCAGCTAATAACGCAGTCCGAGATGAAGGAGAAGAACCTCCTCATGGAGACGCACCTTAAAGATGCACAGCTCAAGTACTTGCAGTCGCAGATCAATCCGCACTTCCTTTTTAACACGCTCAATGCCGGTGCGCAGCTTGCCATGATGGAGGGAGCTGACAGGACTGTCGAGTACATAAGGAATATGGCAGACTTCTTCAGATATAACGTTAAGAAGAGTTCTGAGACAGTTAAGCTTTCTGAGGAGATCGAACTCGTTGATTCGTATATGTACATCCTGAATGTAAGATACAGCGGAGAGATACTTTTCGAGAAAGAAATAGATGAGAAACTGTTAACTGTTATGGTTCCTTCCATGATCATCCAGCCTCTGGTCGAGAATTCCATCAAGTATGGCATCAAGGATCTGGAGCCCGGCGAAGGCAAGGTCACGCTTGCCGTTTACCGCGAGGACGATATGTGCTGCATCAGGGTAAGTGATAACGGAATTGGTACCGATGAGGAGATCATCGAGAAGATCATGAACCATGAGAAACAGCCCTCTGAGACGAGAGGCGTCGGAATAACGAATGTAATGGCAAGGCTCGACCTTTACTACAACAACAAGGAAGTTTTCGAGATGAAGAGCCGCAAGAATGAAGGAACACACGTAACTATAAAGATACCGCTGGAGGAAGCAAATGTATAAGCTCATGCTCGCTGATGACGAGGGCATCGTAAGACAGTCGCTTAAGTTCATAGTTGATAAGGAATTTCCGGGAGAATTCGAGACTTTCGAGGCCAAGACCGGAAGGCATGTAATAGAGCTCGCCGATGAGGTGCGCCCTGACATCGCATTCATGGACATCAGGATGCCCGGCATCAACGGTATCGACGCGATGAAGGAGATCAGAAGAACGAACCCCAACATCGTTTTCGTTGTCATCTCCGCATACGACAAGTTCGACTATGCGAAGCAGGCGCTGAACCTGGGCGTTATCGACTACATCAACAAGCCTTTCGACAAGTCCCAGATCGTATCTGTGCTGAAGAAGGCCATGGAGGAAGTCGACCACATAAGAGAGCAGAGGTCCAGGGAACTGGAGATCAAGGAGAAGCTCGACAGCATCGTGCCTATCGTCGAGAACGGCCTTATCCAGGACCTTCTGTCGCATGAGCATTACAAGGAAAACATCGACGAATATAAGAAGATCTTAGGTCTTGAGGACAAATACGGCCTCATGCTCGCTATCGTCAGCGGCGATAAGGAGCCCAGCGGATATCTGCGCGGAGCCGTGCCTGCGAGCATCAAGACGCAGAAGAACTATGAGACAGTCCTGCTCATTATCTCCGATAATTTCAAGTGCATAACAGGTTCTGTCATGGGCAACAAGATCCCTGTTCTTATCCCTTGTTCGAAAAGTTCACTGACGCAGGATGAATATCAGAAGATCGTTGATTCGGCAAACCAGGCGCAGAAGGAACTGACAGAGGCTCTGGGCATCGATTTCAGGATCGGCATAGGTCCGGTAAAGCCTTTGGAAGACATGGCGGATTCCTACAGCGAGGCGCTTTCTATTCTTATCAAGACGAAGCAGAATGTCGCTGAGGCGGTCGATCTGCCGGAAGGGTGCGAATACGATACGGACTATCCTTTGAAGACTGAGAAGGATCTTTTCGAAGCGATCGCACAGGGCGATGTTGCAAGGGCGCAGGAGCAGGCAAATCTCTTTTTCGACTGGATGGAAAAGAGCTCCGGCGGATCCATGGCTGATATCTGCCTTAAGGTATTGGAATTCGTGCTCTGGGGCGAGAGGCTCGCGTACGGCAACGGCGGTCACGTCTATCACTTCATGTCCAGAAGCGAATACCTTCCTGAGATCAATTCCATGAAGAGTTACGATGAACTCAGGCTTTGGTTCGTAAGCCACATCGAGCGCGCAGTCAACATGATCAACGCTGCCAATGCCGCGAAGACAGAAGACGTTGCTGAGAAGGCGAAAAAATACATCGATCAGAACTACAAAGAAGACATCTCTCTGGATGACCTTTCAGGCATGTACGACATCAGTCCGTTCTATTTCAGCAAGGTCTTCAAGACACAGACTGGTGTCACATTTACTGACTATCTTACGGGTGTAAGAGTTGCAAGGGCTAGAGAGCTTCTCGAAGGCACAGGCAAGTCCATGAAGGAGATCTGTTCGGAGGTCGGCTATTCAGATCCGAACTATTTCTCCCGTATCTTCAAAAAGCATACAGGCGTAACACCCACCGAATATAAGGAGGGCAACCGATAATGCGCAGGATAATAGCTATTTTACTTACTCTTACACTTCTTCTCTGTGTGAGCTGCAAAGCGCCGGAGAATAAGGAAAGTTCGCCCACGACGAAAAATGATGTCTGCACGATAGGTCTTTCTTTTGACTCTTTCGTAATCGAGCGCTGGACCAGGGACCGTGATGTTTTCGTATCGACGGCAAATGAACTTGGCGCCGAAGTAAATGTCCAGTCTGCAGGCGGCGATGTTACCAACCAGATCGCACAGATCAAGTATTTTATCGAGATAGGTGTTGATGCGATTGTCGTCATCACTGCGGATTCTGTCGCTCTTGCTGACAGCATCAAGGAAGCGAAGAACAAAGGAATTCCGGTCATCTGCTACGACAGACTCGTTAAGAATGCAAATACCGATCTCTATATATCTTTCGATAACGAAGCAGTAGGCAAACAGATGGCCCAGGCTATCTGCGACAAGGTTCCTGACGGCGGTACGATCGTCGAGATCATGGGACCTGAATCCGACTACAATGTCGCTCAGGTAATGAGAGGTTTCGATCACATCTGCACGACTCATTCCATGAACATCAGTCTCAAGTACAATTGCAGCAACTGGAAGCCTGAGCTTGCTTACGACTTTGTAAATGCGCACTTCGATGAGATCTCCAAGGCCGATGCTATTATGTGCGGCAACGATGCCCTTGCAGGTGAAGCGATCCACGCCCTTGCCGAGAGAGGATATGCAGGCAAGATCCTGGTAACAGGCCAGGACGGCGACCTTGAAGCGTGCCAGAGACTTGTCGAAGGAACCCAGCTCGTTACTGTCTATAAGCCGGTCGAAAAGCTTGCCCGCCTGGCAGCTGAATGCGCTGTCAAACTCGCCAAAGGCCAGCAGCTCGAGTACACAGGAACATTTTTCGACGGATCACACGATATTCCTTATATCGCCATCATGCCTTCCGCCGTTGTGCGCGAGAACCTGGATTCCGTCATAATCGAAAGCGGCTTCCATTTAAGAGAAGAAGTCTACATAAACGCAGGCTGATACTTTTCGCATTCCGTTGTGAAATAGACGAAGAGGACCGGCACGGCAGGTCAGAAGGCTCAGCGCCTCTATATTAACGCGCGCGAAAATTAAAATAACTAACCACAAACTAGCCTTCTTCAACTAATTTCAGGCAAATCTGAAGTATTTAGCACAATTTGGACAATTTGGTTATTCCCACCACAAAATTGTGCTAAAAAGCTGCTGAACCTTATGACAACTTACCAAAAATATCAAGATTCTCGATATGCAACTCCTATATACCTAATGTTAATTTGTATGTGGCAGGAAATGCCGCATCATTTAATAGGAGGAAATTTCCAAATGAAAGCAAAGAAAATTCTTGGAACAATTCTTTGTGCAGCAATGGCTGTTACAGCATTAACTGGTTGCGCAGGCGCAGGTTCCGGAAAGACAAAGGTTGGCGTATCAATGCCTACAAAGTCACTCCAGAGATGGAATCAGGACGGTGACAACATGAAGAAGGAACTCGAGGCTGCTGGCTACGAGGTAGATCTTCAGTATGCAAACGACGACGTTTCTACACAGCTCTCACAGGTTGAGAACATGGTAAACAACGGTTGTAAGGTTATCGTTATCGCTGCTATCGAAGGTTCTTCATTAGGTTCTGCTCTTGATAAGGCTGAAGCTAAGAACATCCCGGTTATCGCTTATGACCGTCTCTTGATGGATAGCGCTACAGTTGACTACTATGCAACATTCGACAACTACAAGGTTGGTACAATTCAGGGTGAATTCGTTAGGGATACTCTCAAGCTCGACGAAGCTACACAGACATACAACATCGAGTTCACAGCTGGTGACCCCGGTGACAACAATGCCGGCTTCTTCTTCAATGGTGCTTATGACGTTCTTAAGCCTTACATCGAGAAGGGTACACTTAAGGTAGTTTCCGGTCAGGATACATTCGAGAAGGTTGCTACACCTGCTTGGAAGACAGAGACAGCTCAGTCCAGAGCAGAAACAATCCTTTCCACATACTATGCAGACGGCACAAACGTTGACGTATGGCTCTGCTCCAACGACTCAACAGCTCTCGGCGTAGAGAACGCTCTCGGCGCTAACTACAAGGGCACATACCCGATCATCACAGGTCAGGACTGCGATAAGGCAAACGTTAAGAACATGCTCGCAGGCAAGCAGTCAATGTCCGTATTCAAGGATACACGTACACTCGCTTCCCAGGTTGTTAAGATGGTTACACAGATCATCAAGGGCGAGACAGTTGATGTTAACGATACAAAGACATACAACAACGGCAAGAAGGTTGTTCCTTCCTACCTCTGCTCACCTGTATTCGCTAGCAAAGACAACTACAAGGAAATCTTGATCACATCTGGTTACTACACAGAAGCTGACATTACATAATTAATTGTCTACAGCCTTTTGCAGGCGGGGGAAACCCCGCCTGTATATTGGGGCTGAATCTTTACTTTGAATACCAAACACAAACTTACTTGAAACTTACGAAAGAGGCGACACATGGCAAAAGTTTTGCTTGAGATGAATAGCATAACCAAAACTTTTCCGGGCGTTAAGGCTCTCGACAATGTCAACCTTAAGGTTGAGGAGGGGGAGATTCACGCGCTTGTCGGTGAGAATGGTGCCGGTAAATCAACACTGATGAACGTACTCAGTGGTATTTATCCGTATGGTTCCTACACAGGCGACATCATATACGACGGCGAAGTATGCGAATTTCATAACATCAAAGATTCCGAGAGAAAAGGAATCGTTATTATCCACCAGGAACTCGCGCTGATCCCTTACATGACGATCGGTGAGAATATGTTCCTCGGAAATGAACAGGGAAGCAAATGGTGCATAGACTGGAACAAGACCTACGCTGAGGCAGACAAGTACCTCGAGATGGTAGGCCTTACAGATTCCTCAAAGACACTTATTAAAGATATTGGTACAGGTAAGCAGCAGCTCGTTGAGATCGCGAAGGCTCTGGCTAAGCATGCCAGACTTCTCATCCTGGACGAGCCTACTTCATCACTTAACGAGACTGATTCAAAAGCACTTCTTGATCTCATGAAGAAGCTCAAGAGCGAGGGCATGACGATGATCATCATCTCCCACAAGCTCAATGAAGTCTCATATGTTGCAGACAAGATCACGGTCGTAAGAGACGGTTCCACGATCGAGACTTTGGATGCTACCACAGATGATATCTCCGAGACAAGAATTATCAAGGGCATGGTAGGCCGTGAAATGACCGACCGTTTCCCTAAGCGTCACGATGTTCCGATCGGCGATGTCATGATGGAAGTTGACCATTGGACAGTATATCATCCCGAATTCTCCGAGAGAAAAGTTTGCGATGATGTATCGATCAATGTACATGCAGGCGAAGTCGTAGGAATCTACGGCCTCATGGGCGCAGGCCGTACAGAGCTTGCGATGAGTATTTTCGGACGCTCCTATGGTATCGGCATTTCCGGAAAACTTACTCTTAAGGGCGAAGAGCTCACCCTCAAGAATCCTAAGCAGGCAATCGCTGCAGGTATTGCATACGTTACTGAAGACCGTAAGGGCAACGGACTTGTTCTTACGAATTCGATCAAGACAAACACAACACTTGCGAACCTTGCAGGTGTCAGCTCCGGAAGCTTTATCGATAAGGATAAGGAATACCAGGTAGCTGAAGAATACGTTAAGAAACTCAGAACTAAGACTCCTTCCGTAGAGCAGCTCGTAGGAAACCTCTCAGGTGGTAACCAGCAGAAGGTCCTCCTTGCTAAGTGGATGTTTGCTAATCCGGATGTTCTTATTCTCGACGAACCTACAAGAGGTATCGACGTAGGTGCGAAGTACGAGATCTACTGCATCATCAATGATCTTGCAAAAGCCGGTAAGTCCGTAATCATGATCTCATCCGAGCTTCCTGAAGTCATCGGCATGAGTGACAGGATCTACATCATGAACCAGGCTAAGATCGTTGGCGAGATGCCTGCATCTGAAGCAACACAGGAAAACATTATGGCTTGCATTGTTAAGTCGGGAAGTGAGGCATAAGTATGGAAGGAAATAAAGTATTAAACTTCCTGAGAAAATATATGATGCTTATTGCCATGGTTGTGGTTGTAATAGCCTTCTCCATCATTACCGGCGGTAAGACATTATTCCCTCAGAACATCAACAATTTGATATCGCAGAACGCATACGTTTTCGTACTCGGTACAGGTATGCTCCTCTGCATCCTCACCGGTGGTAACATCGACCTTTCCGTAGGTTCAGTTGTCTGCCTCGCAGGTGGTATCGGTGCTATCATCCTCGAAAAGAATCTCCCGTGGCCTCTTGCTGTAGTACTTATGCTCGTCATGGGTCTCATCATCGGTATGTGGCACGGTTTCTGGATCGCTTACGTTAAGGTTCCGCCTTTCATCGCGACACTCGTTGGCTGGCTCGCCTTCAGAGGTCTCGCAAACATCATCATGGGCGGCTACACATACAGTATTACAGATGAATCATTCCTTAAGATCTTCGGCGGCGGCGACGCATGCTATGTTCCGGATTTCTTAGCTAATATCGGACCTGCATCAGCTCTTAACAAGACATGTATAGTCGCAGGCGCCATCATCGCAATCGGTTATGCTGTATACACATTTATTAACCGTTCAAGACTCGTCAAGAAGGGCTACAAAGTTGATTCTATTATTTCTGTAGTTATCAAGACTATCCTCATTGTTGCAGTCATCGGATGGCTTACTTACAAGCTTGCTTCCTACAAGGGCATTCCTACAGTTCTTATCTGGATCGCTCTCGTACTCGGAATCTTCGCTTACATCACAACAAAGACAACACTCGGCCGTAACCTCTACGCTGTCGGTGGTAACGAAAAGGCTACAAGACTTTCCGGTATCAACACAAAGATGGTTATGTTCAGTGCTTACACACTCATGGGCCTCCTTGCAGGCTTCGCAGGAATCCTCAATATCGCAAGACTTAAGGGTTCATCACCTAACTACGGTATGGGTTACGAGATGGATGCTATCGCAGCCTGCTTCATCGGCGGTGCTTCAGCATACGGCGGAACAGGTTCTATCGGCGGCGTTATCATCGGTGCTGCCCTGATGGGTATCATCAACCAGGGCATGGTCGTTGCTAATACTCCTCCGAACTATCAGACAGTAGTTAAGGGTATCGTTCTTGTATTGGCAGTTCTTTTCGACGTAATCATGCAGATGAGAAGAAAGGGCTCTAAGAAGACTGCAGCAGCAGAAACAACAGAGAAGGGAGGTGCTAAGGCATGAATAATTTCAGCATTGGAAATGTTCTCAAAAAGAACGTAATGACTATAGCACTTTTCGTTATCTATGTTTTCTTCGTAATAATGACAGGCGGCAACATGTTCACTCCTTCGAACATTACAGCCCTGATCGACCAGAACGCATACGTATTCGTCCTCGGTGCCGGCATGCTCATGTGTATGCTCACAGGTGGTAACATCGACCTTTCAGTCGGATCCTTCGTCTGCTTCGTAGGTGCTATCGCAGGTGTCTTCTCAGTAATCAAGCACGTTAACACTCCTCTGACACTCATCATTGTTATAGGAGCAGGACTCTTATACGGTGCAATCTTAGGCTACCTCATCGCTTACCTCAGAATCCCGCCGTGGATCGCAACTCTTGCCGGCTACCTCGCATTCAGAGGTCTCGGCACACAGATCCTCATCACAGTTTCTGATACAAGCGCTATCTCAAACTTCCCGGCATCTTTCACCAGGATCTTCTCCGGTAAGATTTTCGAGACACCCTGGGGCCAGCTCAACATCCCTTGCGTAGTCTTCGGTGCAATCGGCGCAGCAGTTGTTGTATTCCTTAACTTCTACGGCCGTGCAAAGAAGGTCAAGAAGGGTTATCAGGCAGATCCCATGTGGTTCACCGTATTGAAGAGCGTCCTCGAAGTTGCAGTCATCGCAATCCTCGCTGTACAGCTCGCACAGGACGGCGGTATCCCTGTAGTTCTCCTCTGGATCATCGCAGTTCTCATCATATACGGCATCATCACAGAAAAGACAACTATCGGACGTCACTTCATGACAGTCGGCGGCAACGCAGAGACATCAAGACTTTCCGGTATCAACAACAAGCTCGTTATGTTCTGCGCTTACCTCAACATGGCGCTCCTCACCGTTCTTGCTTCTCTCCTCGTTACAACAAGATTCGGTGCGGCTAACTCCTATGCAGGCCAGAACTTCGAGATGGACGCGATCGCAGCTTGTATCGTCGGCGGCGTTTCCGCATACGGCGGTTCAGGTACAGTAATGGGAATGGTAATCGGTGCTACCATGATCGGTGTTATCAACCAGGGCATGTCACTGATGTCCATCGACCAGGACTGGATCAAGATCGCAAAGGGAATCGTACTTCTCGCCGCAGTTGTTTTCGATATCCTCTCCAAGCAGAAGAAGGATAAGAAGGCAAAGGCTGCCAAGAAGGCAAGTGCCGAAGGCGCAGCTAAGACAGCCTCATAATAACCCGTTCTTTCATAATATTGTTTTCCGGTCACCCGAATATCCGGAATGCACTTTACCTCCAGCCGCCGCAAACCCATGCGGCGGTTTTTTATTGGGGTGTGGGGCGGGGGTGGCAGGGCGTGCTGTCTCATGAGCGAAAAGCATACCGGAAGCGGATTTTTGTGATTTGGTATTCCTGAGTACCCTTTTCGAGTGCGAAATGCCGCGAAAACGCTTTTGCCAAAATTTTGCTAAAACGATAGTGATTTTGGCAAGGATTTTAGCAAAACCTTCCTGTTTTGCTATTTTTTTGCCCTGAATTGAGACCTGATTTGGCAAAATTTTAGCAATAGGAAATGCCGTTTGTGTCAGAGTACGCAAAAGTGTACGCATTTGACCCCGAAATGATTACAAATTTGCCCTTTGTACGCCACAAGACCAAAAAACGTACGCATTTGGTATCAAAATGCGTACAGTTTCGCGCACTGTATGGAGCAAGACCTAATTAGCATCGTCACCAGCTATAAAAAATACGGACACAAAGGCGAAAAAAGCTCAATGTGTCCGCTATTAGCTTATTTAAAGCTTTAGGCCTCTCCCGGTGGGATCAAGAAAAGCCCAAAAGCACTTATTCCCCTTGAGGGCCGTGGTACTCGAAGCAGAGCATGGTGAGATCGTCGAACTGCTCGGCGTCCTGGACGAAGTTTCCGACGGAGACGCGGACGTTGCGGATGATCTCAGCGGTCGAGCCGGCGGCGGAAGCCGTAGAAGAGCCGGCAACAGAAGCGGAAGATGCAGCAGATGCACCGGAAGCACCGGAACCACCAGAACCACCCTCTTTATTCAGCGCTTCGGCGAGGCGCTCTAAGCCGAACATCTTGCCGTCGCTGTTGCTGGCTTCGGGGATGCCGTCGGTGTAGACGAAGAGCTTGTCGCCGGGCTTTAAGTCGAGGGTGTACTCTTTGTAGACGGTGTCAGCCATGCCGCCGATTACGAGGCCGTGCTTGTCTTTGTAGACTTCGAAGGAGCCGTCGGCGTGCTTGATGAAGGGGTATTCGTGGCCGGCGTTTGCCGCGGTGAGCTTGCCGGTGGAGACTTCGAGGATGCCGACCCAGGCGGTGACGAACATCTCGACTTTGTTGTTGGAGCAGAGGGCTTCGTTGGTCTTCATTAAGATCTCTGCGGCGGAGCGGCGGCCGAGCATTGCGACGCTGGCGAGGATCGTTTTGGAGATCATCATGAAGAGGGCAGCGGGGATGCCTTTGCCGGAGACGTCGGCTATTACGAGGCAGAGGTGGTCTTCGTCGATGAAGAAGAAGTCGTAGAAGTCGCCGCCTACTTCACGGGCGGGCTCCATCATGGCGTAGATATCGAATTCTTTCCTGTCGGGGAAAGGCGGGAAGTCGTGAGGGAGCATAGCTGCCTGGATGGCGGTGGTGAGGGAGAGTTCCATGCCGATGCGCTCTTTTTCGGCGATGATCTGGGTCAGGTCGGCTTCATATTTGGTCAGGTCGAGTTCCATTTCCTTCATGGCTTCAGCGAGGTTCTCAAGCTCGTCTTTGGTGTGGACGTCGATGTTGGAGAAGTGATCTTTTACGTCGTTGCCGGCCTGTCTGTCACGGGCATACTGCTGGGATGCTTCGGCGATCTTGTTGATCGGGTCGACGAGTTTTTTCTGGATGGTCTTTGTCTGGAAGTAGGCAAGGAGCACTGTGACCAGGACGATTACGATCGTCAGCTGGAGAGCAAAGGTTGCCATGCCCCAGGCGATGTTGCGGGTGGAGATGTCGACGAGGAGGTAGGAGACTGTGTGGCCGTCTTCTGCGGAAATCGGGACGCCTACCGTTACGAGGAAGCCGTCCTGTTTGGTCCAGTCGTAGGTGTAGAGTGTCTCGTAGTCGTTTCCGAAAACGAAGCGGTTGATCTCGTTCCTTCTTACCTTTTCCCAGTCGCCGGGAAGTCTTACGTCAGTAGGGTCATCGCTCGCGTCGGCGACGAAGATGATCGCGTTGTTGTTGGCGTCGTACATTGCGATGAAGACGTCGGAAACGTCCTGGAAATTACGGGTGTCCTGGATGATGCGGAAGATCCTTGCGTAGTCGCTGTTTTCGCCAGTCTCGACCTCTGCGAAAAACTGCCTGTACTCAGGTGTGCCGACCTTGGCACGGTCTGCGTCGCTTAAGGAGTTGTAGATCCTCATGACATCGTCGGAGAGTTTGCAGGCATCGGCACCGTGTGTTACGGACACGCGGCACTGGCGGGCAGCGGCGTCTGCGATCCTGATGTACTGGTGGATGAATGAGTATGCGTAGAACGAGAGGGCTACGATCTGGATTATCAGGCCGAAGATCAGGCAGCTTAAGAGCGTCGAGCGTACTGTTTTCGCGGAAAGGGATTTCCTGGCGTCGAACTTGGAAGCTTTTTCTGAAGCGCTTGCTAGAGCTTTTTCTGAAGCGATCTTGGATTTGTTTTCGGGACTCATGTGGGTACCTCTGTCGAAAAAAGGATGTCAGGACAGTTTCTTGACGATGGTGAGCTTGTTCTGGCCATCGGAATATTCGTAGCGGACGTCGTCCATGTACTGCTTGATGAGGAAGATGCCGAGGCCGCCGATCTGGCGCTCCTCGCTCGAGAGGGTGATGTCGGGATCTTCTTTGGCGAGCGGGTCGTAGGGGATGCCGGAGTCGATGAAGGTGATCTCGGCGGAGCCGTCAGCAACAGAGATACGGATTGTGGCAGATCCCGTGCCGGGCGCGTATGAATACTGGGCGATATTGACGAAGATCTCTTCGGCGGCGAGATCGATCTGCATCTGGCTCTTCATTGAGCAGGCGTTGTTTTCGAGATGGCCGTCTATGAAGGATAAGACCTTGTCGAGATTTGCTTTTGTGGCTTCCAGTTTTAGCTCTTCCATATGATGTAGCCCTCGTGTGCCGCATTTCAGTTAAGCGGCCATTTAATACCAGTAAGTGTAAACGGATTGTTTATATTATACGGGAATTATGAAAAACACTCATCCGATATAGTATAATTACGCAAAGAGTTTTGATTCTTTTCCTGTATGGGTACATTATGCCCGAAATCATTGTAAATAAGGAGAACTGATGATGAACATTACGAAAACAAAGAACGGTTCCAACCTCTCCATCGCCCTCGAAGGCAAGCTCGATACGACAACGGCTCCTGATCTCGACAAGGTATTTGCTGAGAACTTGGACGGCGTGGAGAACCTCGTCATCGACATGGAAAAGCTCGAATACATCTCATCTGCAGGCTTAAGATCCCTTCTTGTTGCCCAGAAGACAATGAACAAGCAGGGCTCCATGAAGATAAAGAACGTTAACGAGCTCATCATGGAAGTGTTCAACATCACAGGCTTCGTAGATATCTTAACGATCGAATGATTGGAAGGAACTTTTAAGTGATTACGGATATTATCAAGATCAAAGGTGACGGAAAGGGCTCTGATGAGGCGCTCACCGCTACCGAGAAGGCCGCAAAATACAATGATCTTACCGGCAAGGAAGCCATAAGGTTAAGGCTCCTCACGGAAGAGCTTATCGGCATGTTCCACGGTATCGCAGGCGGTAACGGCGATGCTGATTTCTGGATCGAAGAGAATAACAGGGAATACAAGATCCACATGAAGGCTGAAGTCGAGATGAACCAGGAAGTCCGCAAGGAATTCCTGAGCCTTTCAAGGACCGGCGAGAATGCCGCAGCGAAGGGCTTCATGGGCAAGTTAAGAGATCGCATCTCGATCGCACTGATGCCCGCTCCGGAAGCTGACATGATCCAGCGCAGCATCCCGATCGGCTACATGGCGATGGGCTGCCCTGAATCCTACGAGCACACGGCGGCTTTCCTCTGGACACTTCAGGACTACAGGAACTCTCTTGATAATGCCGATAAGGAAGATAACGAAGAGGCATGGGACGAGCTCGAGAAGTCCATCGTCGCGAACATCGCAGATGACGTGCAGGTCAGCGTTAAGGGCTCTGTCGTCGATGTCGCTATTATAAAGAAGTTCTGATCAATACCTTATATAACACTTTAAGGAAGCATAATGGCATTAAATATCACTCCCGAACAGTCCAGGTTTTTCTACGAGAAATCCGATGATGCGATCTGCATCATCTCTGCTACGGGAGAGCTTCTGGTATCGAATCCGGCAGCAGAAAGGCTCCTGGGGATCTCATCAGAAGACAAGTCGAAGATCTGGAATGCGATTCCTTACATAAAGGGCAACGATGACTTCATCCAGCTCTTCATCGATGCCGTTACGCAGAAGCTCACTTCGCAGGAGGACATCGTTGATTATGTCGATAACAAAGGTGATGTCCATAACCTCCACGTAAGAGTAACTTTCTATAAGCAGGAGATAGCGGTCTACCTGATCGTAATAACTGACTTGACCAAGCTCATTAAGGTGCGATCTGCTTTTGCACGCTATACGACACCTGACATCGCCGACTACGTGCTTTCCACGGAAGAAGGCCAGAAGATCGGAGGCGCCACGCAGAATGTCACGATCCTCATGAGCGATCTTCGTGGCTTTACCGCACTCTCGTCCAAGCTTCCGGCGCAGGACCTCATCACATTGCTTAACCATTATTTCCGTCACATGGTCGCAGTCATAGAGAAGTACCACGGCACGCTCATCGAGTTTCTGGGCGACGGTATTCTCGTGATCTTCGGCGCGCCCAAGTACTGGGAAGACCACGCGGCGCTGGCTGTTAAGTGCGCGATCGAGATGGAGAATGCGATAGCTGACGTAAACAAGTGGAATAACGAGCACGGCTATCCTGACATCGAGATGGGAATCGCCATTAATACGGGCGACACTGTTGTCGGCAACATCGGCTCCGAGAAGACCATGAAGTACGGCTGCATCGGCCAGTCGGTAAATATAGCCGGACGTCTGGAAGGTCTTACTATCGGAGGTCAGATCCTCATTACCGAGAATACGCGAAAAGCGATAACAGAGGAGCTAGATATCGCATTGGAGGATACATTCCTTCCCAAGGGCGCTGACGTTCTTAAGTATTATGACATTACAGGCATTGAAGATATCAAACTTGCCCGTAAGAGCGGAGAGTTCTCCTGGGCGGACGAGATCTCCGAAGAATATGAACTATTCTTCCTTGAAGAGAAGAAGGTCAATGAGACGCCTCATAAGTGCATCATCGTAAGGATGTCTGAAGATAACAAGTATGCTCAGATCAAGCCGGAGGTCGCCTTAAGATACAGGTCGAACATAATGCTGAAGAAGGGCGATGCGAGATCTTATGCCAAGGTGATAAGGCAGGACGATGAGGGATATATCATCTGCTTCACATCGGTGTGATCATATACACCACAATTTTGCCGAAAACTTTTCCTGACAAAATGCAACAATTTTGATTATCAAACTGTTTTTAAGATGGCAGGCCTCGAAAAGTGGCGCAAAAGTGAAGGCATTAACATAAAATTCTTAAACAAATCGCGCACTTGATAGTATAATAGGCAAGTCAAATTATTTTTACGGTTATGTGTAAACGTGACATCAGTCACGCAAAGCACGGCTAAAACACATAGGAATGAGAGGTTTTTATGGCTGAACAACTGGTAATGAACATCAATGTTGATGAGCTTGCAAGATCAGGTGAGATCATTAACAAAATAAGGACTTATTATAATTCCAAGATCGTCGGACAATCACAGCTCGGAGTATCACTCCTGGTTTCCATGATCGCCAACGGCCATATCCTTTTGGAATCTGTACCGGGTCTTGCTAAGACAACGGCAGCTAAGGTCATGACAGAAGCTGTAGGCGGCTCTTTCTCAAGAGTACAGTGCACACCTGACCTTTTGCCTTCAGACATCATCGGTACACAGACATTCAATATGACCAACAACACGTTCGAGACAAAGATCGGACCTGTTTACGCTAACTTCCTTCTCTTGGATGAGATCAACCGTTCATCTGCAAAGACACAGTCTGCGATGCTCGAGGCCATGCAGGAGAGATCAGTAAGTATCGGCGGCCAGACATATAAGCTCCCTCCGGTATTCATCGTTATCGCTACACAGAACCCTATCGAGCAGGAAGGTACTTACGAGCTTTCAGAAGCTCAGCAGGACAGATTCCTTCTTAAGGAGATCATTACATATCCTAATGTTAATGAGGAAGTCGAGATCCTTAACAGGATCGAAGGTAACGTCTTCAGAGGATCAAAGTCTGTTGCAACTATCGAAGATATCGAGTTCTTACAGGATCTCTGCAAGAGAGTTTATATCTCACCTGCTATCAAGAAGTATATCGTTGATATCGTTCAGGCTACACGTGATCCTTCCAAGTACATCTCACCGAACCTCGCAGGTTACGTAGCAATGGGTTCTTCCACACGTGCGGCTATCGCATTCATGGAAGTATCAAAGGCCGTAGCTCTCATCCAGGGCAGAGCTTATGTTACACCTGATGACGTTAAGGCAATGCGCCACGAAGTAATGCGTCACAGAATCATGCTCAACTTCGCTGCTATCGCAGACGGAATCAAGCCTGAGCAGGTCGTTGATGCTATTGTCGGAGCAATCGTTACTCCATGAACTTAGACTACGTCTCGAAAATTAAGTTCGGGCTGAAGCGTTATAAGACCATAGCTACGGACAAGGCTACGAGCAGAGTTCTCGACGGTTCATACAACTCCATCTATAAGGGAAGAAGTATGAACTTTGATGAGCTCCGTGAGTACGTGCCCGGAGATGATATCAAGGATATCGACTGGAAGGCGACTTCCAGATCCCAGAAGGTCCTTGTCAGGCAGTATATCGCCGAGAAGAGACACAATATCATGCTGGTCATGGACGCGAACAGAAGAATGCTCGCTGAGACTAAGACCGGTGAGGAGAAGGGCGAAGTTGCCCTTATGGCCGGCGGTACTCTTGCTTACATGGTCACGGACAACGGCGACTATGTATCAGGTCTTTACTATCACGATGAGAAGATGGAAAGATCACCTTTCAAGACCGGTTTCCTTAACCTGGAATTCCTTCTTGAAGGCTACGCCAAGTGCTTAACTCCTGATAACAAGTCTGATCTTAACGGCATCCTGAGCTATATAATGCACAACATCAAAAGGCGCATGATCATCGTCATGGTCACTGATACAGAGGGTATCCTGAAGCTTTCAGATAACCTTCTGGGACAGATCACCATGGTGCACGACGTGCTCCTCATCAATGTCAGCGACGGCGACATCTTCGGTAAGAAGGTCTATAACGTTTACGACAAGGGTTATATTCCGCCTTTCTTATCGCAGAGCAAAGCCATCAGGAAGAAGCAGAAGGTGCTTCAGGAACAGATGAAAGCTGACGCTATCAAGAAGCTTAACAGAAGCGGCATCCCGTGGGTCGAGGTCGATACGGCCGAAAGAGTCGACGGTAAGATCGCCGAACTTCTCGAAAAGAATAAGAGTGTGAATTAAAGATATGCCGACAACGATTGATTTAAGAAGATTATTTGATTATTCTTCGCTTCCGATACTTATCACGGGAGTCGTTCTTGGCCTCCTTACTCTCCTCATCATTGGCATGTTCCTTTATGGTGCCCTTAAGAACCTCAAGGTAAAGACCAAGGAGAAGGTTGTGGAAGAACCGGTCTTTGTAAAGCCGGACATCGCAAAGCTCAAGACACAGTATCTTGCGGCTTTGGATAAGATCGAAGCTTCCTACAATCAGGACACTACAAAGATCAGACCTGCATATGAGGGTATGAGTAAGGTCGTAAGAGAATTCGTTTATAAGGCGACCGGAACGGAAGTCGACAAGTTTACTCTTGCCGAGATCAGCAACACGGAGTTCAAGGAACTCACGATGCTCGTCGGAGAATACTACAAGCCTGAATTCGATAAGATTTCAGAAGGTGACGTTAGAGCGTCTTTGGAAAAATCAAGGAGACTGGTAGCTGAATGGAACTGAAGAACCCCTTAGCTTTATATATTTGCGCGGGCGTGGCAGTGGTTTGCATTATTGCTGCTTTTATCACGTTCAGACTGCGCAGGAAATACAGCGGCGGTAAGAAGGCTTACCTGCCTGAATACTTGAGGAAAGAAGCGATGTTCAAGGCGAGAGTCGTCTGGTACAACGTCCTTAAGTATGCACTTATCATTTCGATCATCGCGAGCCTCGTTCTGTCAGGCTTCCTTATGGCAAGACCTTACAAGACAGAGTCCAAGCAGCTCGCAAACTATAACAGGGACATCATCCTCTGCCTCGACATCTCGAGCTCGGTTGACGTTCTTAATGAGACACTTATCGACAAGCTCGAAACCGTCGTAAAGGAACTTAACGGCGAGAGATTCGGTATTGTAATCTTCAATACTTCACCGGTCCTTCTCTGCCCCCTTACGAACGACTACCAGTACATCCTCCGTACTTTGGAGAGGATCAAGGAAGGACTGCAGATGCGTATAGACATGCAGCACAACAGGATCCTCTACTCACAGAAGTACCTTGAGGCACAGGCATTTATCGAGAACGGAACGATCGTCGGATGGCCTGAGAGAGGTTCTTCAATTATCGGTGAAGGCCTTGCCGCAGCATCTCTGGATTTCTACGATGTTGAGGAGAAGCCGGACCGTACAAGGATCATCATATTTACAAGTGACAACGATAACGCCGTAATCGGAGACGAGATCGTCACTCTCCCCGAAGCAGGCAAGATGTGCCAGGAAAGAGGAATCACAGTCTTCGGAATCGGCACAGAGATAATGAAGGACGTCGACAGAAAGATGATGCAGGAGACCGTTGAAGGAACGGGCGGATCTTTCTGGTACGGCGAAGATGACGACGTAGTAGACAATATAGTTGCCAACTTGAGAAAACAGATGGCAGCTTTGGATGACACGCAGTATGAGATCATCGAGAATGAGCTTCCCGAGAAGCCTTTCAAGGTACTACTTTTCTCTCTGGCTCTCATGCTTGCCCTGGCATTCATCCTGAAAGTGTGATCAGATGGACCAGTTTAAGTTTGAACCTATAATCCCCATCTGGTTAATGGCCATCATCTGCATTGTCCTTCTGGTCATTAAGCGAAAAGGCATTATCCCTTACATCAGGCAGATCATCATGGTGCTGCTTCTTTTCGCGATCAACTTAAGACCTATGTACGTCTCCAACGAGGTCAAGGTCATGAGACAGAAGCTTAACTGCTACTGCATCATCGTGTTGGATGACACGCTCAGCATGCAGGCAGAAGACCATGGCGGAAAGACCAGAATGGAAGGCGCCAAGGAAGATATCGAATACATCACGAAGACCCTGACCGGAGCCAAGTTCTGCGTCATCGACTTTAATAACGACGTTAACTTGGTTACGCCGTTTACCGACGACTGCACATATGTTAAGACATGCGTCGACGCTATAAAGCCTATCGTCGATTACCATGCGACAGGTACGAACATCAACTGCTGCAAGGAGCTCTTAGGCCAGATGATCAACGATGCCAAGATGCTTAACGACGGCCACGTTGTCGTATTCTTCTTAACAGACGGTGAGAATACAGACGACCACAAGCTCGAGTCTTTCGAAGGAATCGCAGAAGGCGTTGAAGGCGGTGCTGTAATGGGTTACGGCACGGCTAAGGGCGGCCAGATGCACTACTACGATGAGATGCACGATGAGACAGTCCTCGTTGAGGATAAGAGAGACTGGCCTTATAAGCCCGCTGTCTCCAAGATCGATGAGAAAAACTTAAAGCAGCTTGCCAAGGATCTTAAGCTCGATTACGTCCACATGAGCAGCTCTGAAGATATCGATCCCACGATCGAGAAGTCATTAAAGCTTCTCGATGCTGAGCAGGAAGAATCAACCGAGTACGGATATGCCGATACATACTATTGGTTTGTCATTCCGCTCGCAGTACTCATCGCTTATGAATTCATAAGCGTAAAGAGGAGGGTGTGACGTATGGCAAAGAAGATAGCTATTTCAATCTGGATCGTTACCGCGTTATTCCTCGGTATTCTCCTTGTTAACTACTATGGCAACAGAAACCTCATCGAAAAGTTCGACGCAGGAGTATTCCAGCAGAACGAGTTGGGCTTCTTAGGCTTCACGCAGCCTTACATCAACAACTTCAACAGAGGAAACGTCTTCTATAAGTTAGGCGATTACCAGAAGGCCAAGGAGGAGTACCAGACTGCTCTTAACTTAAGACCTGAAGATCCCTACGACTGCAAGATCAGAGTTAACTATGCCCTGTCCTATGTAACACCTATCGACGTTAAGGCAATTAACGAAGATAACTATAAGGACACCATCGAGATCTGTGAGACAGCAAAGAGCATCCTTTCCGAGAAGGGATGTGCGACCGAGAACAACGACGGTCACTACTATGCTGCACAGAAGCTCTATAACGAGATCAACCAGTTCATCGAAGACCTGAAGAATCAGTACGAGAATCCGCCGACGCCGATACCTACAGACACGCCGACGCCTACCCCGGATCCGAATGCTCCGTCTGCAACTCCGACACCTTCACCTAAGCCGGATGCGGATGCTACAGAGACTCCGACACCTACACCTAGCGGAGAAGATACACCTACGCCTACACCCAGCGGAGAGGACACACCTACTCCTACTCCCAGCGGAGAAGATACACCGACACCCACACCCGGCGGAGAGACACCTACTCCTACACCCGGTAACGAGAATGGCACGCCTACACCTACACCGAGCGGCGAAGGCACAGGCACACCTACACCTACTCCAGGCGGCGAAGGCACAGGTACTCCGACACCTACACCCGGAGGTCAGGGCGAAGGTACACCTACGCCTACACCCGGCGGACAGGGTCAGGGTGAGCCTACCAAGACACCTGCCGAGCGCATCAAGGGCATCCAGGACGATGCCAACAAGGAGCGTAACGGCGGCGGTGGCAACAACGGCGACAACAACTACAACACAGGCGATTCTGCAAGCTGGTAAAAAGGCTGTATAATCAGTTCCGTAAAGCTGTTTTAAGAGGTAATTCTTATGTTTAAGGAAAGACCGGCTGTAAAAGTCTTTGACGGGATCTTTATCACCGCAGCTTGCTTAAGCCCGTTCCTGTACCTTATCAGTTACTGGTTCATAGCACTTACCGTGATCCTCGCAGTACTGGCCTTCATTTTCCCCGGCCAGTACGCGAAAGGCATCGCCGGCGCGCGACTTAAGATCTGTTCTTATGGCAACACGATCCTCTCTGTCTTCCCGTTCACACTGCTCGTAGTTATCCCTGCGTTCATCGTATCCTTGTTATTCGTCGAAGACATCGGCTGGACGCCCATAATCGTCTACGCGTGTGTCACGGTCGGCCTTCTTAATGCATACTTCTGGACGGGCATAATAATCGTCTACCTGACGTCAAAGCAGATCGGCATCAGCAAGAGGCTCCTCGGAATCTTCTGCGGCATGATCCCCATCGCGAATCTCTTCGTACTCTCAATAATCGTCAAGATCGCGGGCAGGGAAGTCCGTGAAGAGAGCCAGCGTTACTGGCGTGACGAAGCTCGAAAAGCCGATCAGGTCTGCAAGACCAAGTACCCGATCCTCATGGTCCACGGCGTTTTCTTCCGTGACTCAGAGCACCTGAATTACTGGGGCCGCATCCCTGCCGAACTCATCAAGAACGGCGCCACCATCTACTATGGCGGCCAGGAATCAGCAGGCGACGTCCCGACCTGCGCCCTTCAGCTCAAGTCATCCATCGTCCGCTGCCTCGAAGAGACAGGTGCCGAGAAGGTCAACATCATCGCCCACAGCAAGGGCGGCCTCGACTCAAGATACTGTATCTCCATGCTCGGCATGGCGCCTTATGTCGCGTCTTTGACCACGATCAACACACCGCACCACGGCTGCGAATTCGCCGAGTACTTAATGAACAAGGCTCCCGAGAACCTGCGCAACACCGTCGCTGCCGCATACAACAAGGGCGCGAAGCTCGCAGGCGACAACAACCCTGACTTCATCAAGGCCGTAACCGACCTCACCAGAGCGGGCGTCGAGCGCCTCAATAAGCAGATGGAGCCGATGGCTTCCCAGTTCGATAACATCTATACGCAGAGTTTCGGTTCGAAGCTGAACCACGCGACAAGCGGCAAGTTCCCTTTGAACATGAGCTACCACTTCGTAAAGCACTTCGACGGCTACAACGACGGCCTCGTCGGCGAGGACTCCTTCCAGTGGGGTTCCGACTACCATTTCCTTACGAACAAAGGCCTGCGCGGCATATCCCACGCCGACATGATCGACTTAAACCGCGAGAACATCGACGGCTTCGACATCCGCGAATTCTACGTCGGCGTCGTTCAGGGTCTGAAGGCGAGAGGACTGTAAGGGCAGACTGCTTTCTGCTGTAAATGCGGGCGCTACCGGCCGGGGATTATTGCTGCGCCAGGTTCCGGATATGTGTTACCGGCCGGGGATTATTGCTGCGCCAGGTTCCGGATATGTGTTACCGGCCAATGCAACTTTTCAGTCAACATTTTCCGGAAAAAAGTTGCATAAAAAGTCGACTTTCGCCCAAAATCAACATTTCAGTCAACAAAAACTCGAAAATAGTTGCCTAAAAAGTGAACTGCCTTCAAAGAGATGGGAAAGGGGCGGCTATCGGACACATCCACCGTAAATGCCATTTGTGTCCGCAAATTTTCTCGCGATCAGCGCGTGGTGACGAAATGGTGACGAAAAACCACAAATCCGACACCATTTCGTGCATTTTGGGGCTTTGGTGACGAAAATGGTGACGATTTCAGCCTCTGCCGTCACCAAATCGTCACCAGCTATAAAAAAGCAGCCCGCCCCCACCGGAGCGAACTGCATTCAAAAATCGCGCAAACTAATAAAGACCCTTACTGCGCCAGTTCCTTCTCGGCGAGTTCGGCGATCGTGTACTTCCTGAAGAACTTCTCCATCTCTACGCTGAAATCTTTCCACATGGGGAGGGTTACGCATTTGTCGACGCGGTCGCACATGGGCGCGTTGGGGTCCATGCATGCGACGACATAGAAGTCGTTCTCTGTGACGGAGATGATGTCCCAGGCGGTGATCTCCTTGGCATCCTTGGCGAGCTTGTAGCCGCCGTTCTTGCCTCTGAGGCCGATTACCAGGCCTTTTTGTACGAGCATCTTTATGATCGACTCGAGATACTTTTCGGACAGTCCCTGTCTTTCAGCGATGCCGCTTAATGTGACATAACCGTTTTTGCCGTACTTTGCGATATCTATAACTACGCGAAGTGCGTAGCGGCCTTTTGTTGAAACAACCATATTATCTCCTCCGTTTGAGGCATGAAGCCACAAACCTATTATAGTAGAAGGTTAATGCAAATATAAGGGATAAAAACAAACTCGCACATAAAGGAGGGAGGTTGTTCGGTAAAAGCCTTAATCTATTGCTTTTACGACTTCCTCATCCTTGAACATCTTCCAGGAAAGCGATCCGTTGTGCGCAAATTCGCCCCAGATCTCGCGCATCTTCTCGCCGACGCGCCTTGAGACCGGATCGTCTATACTGATGTAATCGTTTGACCTTCCGAAAAGAACAGGAAGCTCGCATGCGTGGCAGCATCCTGCTTGACGCTTTATCATGTCGGGCGTCTGATAGCGGTATTCGTAGACCCATGAACTGCCCTTCAGGTGGCGGGCGATATCTCTTGCTGGTTCCCTGTAGAACTTGGCCGTGAAGTCATCTGACATATAGCGGTGTGCGCCCTTGCCCGGCCTGAACTTGAACTTGAACCAGTAGGCTGCCAGGGGCATCAGAAGGTCCGGGATATTCTTTACGAAGAGATCGCCTTCCTGGCTTGTCGTGCCGATCAGGAGAGGCTTATCGAAGCTCTTTGCAAGTTCGCCCGGTGCGTCCTTGATCGTGACACCGTCTATGGTAGGCGAGAAGCAGCAGTTCGAATTACCCTCGCGTAATACGAGCTGGCGCAGCTTGGCATTTGCCTCGTGCACCAGTGCGATATCGATATCCTTGAGCCGTGCGAGTTCAGAAGGAGTTGTTCCGACGCCTAAGAACCCTAAGTATTTCTTCGTTAACCGTTCGCTCTGCTTCTCGGTCCAGAATGAGTCGACGCATGCCGACTGCACGATCGCCTTGTCGAACAGGTCAGAGGTCTCCGGATCTCCCATTAATGCGAGCATGCATGCTGCGCCTGCCGACTGCCCGAAAACCGTCACGTTATCGGCATTCCCGCCGAAGCGGTGGATGTTATTCCTGACGAATTTCAGCGCTATGATCTGATCGAAAAGTCCGTTATTCTGATCGAAGTTCTTATCAAGGAAATGAAGGTTGCAGAAGCCTTCGAGATTAAGTCTGTAGTTGAAGTTCACGCAGACGGTCTTCGTCTCTTTGGCAAAGAGCGCCATGTCGTATGAGAGTTCGTCGCCGTCTTCCCTGAATCTGCCGACACCGCCGTTCGCATAAGAGCCGCCGTAGAACCATACCATTACCGGTGCGTCAGGAGCGAGACCTTGAGGCACGAAGATATTCATGTAAAGGCAGTCCCTGCCGTCAAATAGTATCGTGGATCTTCCCTTGCCCTGAACAGGATTGATAGAGCCTCTTACAGCGTCCTTGACGCCGTCCCAGGGTTCGGGCGGAACGGGGTGCTTGAATGCGAGCTCGCCAACAGGAGGCTGTGCGTACGGGATCCCAAGATATTCCTCGCACCCGTCTCTGACGATGCCTCGTACAAGACCGTATTCAGTTGCGACCGTCCGTGCATAATTCATAAAGAAATTTTAGCATGCCGGCGATACAGGGTGCAACGGGTCAATAAGGTTCTTCAGCTAACCTTCACCACAACAACTTCAGGATAGTTATTGATCCTCACGGGCAGGATGCTGTTGCCAAGGCCTCTGGAGATCACGAGCTTCATGCCGTCAATGCCGTTCATGCCCTGATACATCTTGGGGAAGATCTCGAATTCAGGCGATACGAGTCCGCCCACACCGGGAATAATTATCTGTCCGCCGTGGTAGTGACCCGTGAAGACCAGGTCCGCGCCAAGGTTCTTATAAAGGGGCGAATACTGCGGTTCGTGCGCGAGCATTATCACCGGCTTCGATACATCGAAAGGCGGGTATGCGACGAACGACTCGAGCGACCCGTCCGAGATGCCGGCAAGGATATATTCACCCATATCTATATATGTGTCTTCCAGGAATACGACGCCCAGTTCTTTCATGTCGGCGAAAAGCTTGTCCATCTTAGGTCCCGCGAGCCACTTCTCGTGATTGCCCGTGACATAGTAGACGGGTGCGATCTTAACGGCGCCCTTGAAGAAGTCCAGCGCGATGCCGTAATTGGTGTGAGACTTGTCCACCACGTCGCCCGTGACGACAATGATGTCCGGCTCAGCCTTCTCGATTCTCTTAAGAAGCGCCCCTTCCTTTATCCCGAAGATCTGGTTATGGAGATCAGATACCTGAACGACAGTTATGTCGGAGGCAAGGCCCAAGTCAGCTTCGTATTCAGTCGTGACCAGATGGTAGTTCTCGAAAAGACACACGCCGCAGATCACGATCTCTAATACCATCAGGACGGGAACTACGAAGAACTTCGGTTTTAACGTCTTGTGGTGGAAGATCCTCATGCCGAGAAACGCACCAATAGAACCGCCGATCCACGCCCAGAAGAGGAGCGTCCTTTCAGGGATCCTGCGCTTACCTTTCTTCGCATATGACTTATCCGCGCCATACAGGATGAACGCGATGAGATTAACCAGGATGAGATAGTATACGAGTATCATGAGAGGATTATATCAGTTTCTTTTCCTTAAGATACTTCATGAAGGCATCAAGTCCCTCTGTGACATCGTCGTATGTCTCATCGAAATTCCCTGTATACCAGGGATCTGCGATGCTCCTCTTGGATCCCGCGAACTCCAAAAGCTGATAGATCTTACCGTCAGGATCTCCGCCTGCGATGCGGTTCATGTTCGAGATGTTATAAGTATCCATGCCGATCAGGAAGTCGTAGTAATCGTAATCGGAGCGCGTCATCTGGCGTGCACGGTGAGGTATCACCGGGATGCCGACATCTCTTAACTTGCTTACAGTCCCATAGTGCGGACCATTGCCGATCTCCTCACGGCTCGTCGCAGCAGAGTCGATCTCAAACTTATCTGCAATGCCTGCCTTATTGACCATATCCTGCAAAACCGACTGAGCAAGAGTCGATCTACATATATTGCCGTGACAGATAAAAAGCACTTTTATCATATATACGATTTGCCAAGAAAAACCCTGAAACACCTTATTTTATTAGGCTTCCGAGCGACGCACTCAATCAAACATATGTTTCATATCGTGCCTTATCGGGGACTATTTTGTCCATCGCTGGGTGTAAAATTGGGTGTAAAAATCTGAGTTTTACACCCAGGGGTTTTTCTAGTGGGAAAAACTTACATAACACCGAGTTTGGATACTTCAGCTGCAACATCCTCATAATGAACATGAGTATATGTGTTAAGCGTGACCGAAATATCCGAATGTCCCATAAGATATTGCAGAGTCTTCGGATTCATTCCGCTCTTTGCCATATTGGAACAATATGTGTGCCTGCAGACGTGAGGCGTGATCAAAGGCAACGGGACTTTGTATATGCTGTTATACTTTTCCCTGATGTGCTTGAAATAATGTTCCCAATGAAGCGCGTACGTGATACTGCCGTCTTTGTCGAAGTACAGAAATCCCATTTTGCCGTCAACCATCGGTTCCTTCTTCGGAGCGTTGCGGTTGGCTATTATTGTTCTGAAGCACTCCTCGACATCGGGTGTCATCGGTAAGACTCTGTTACCGGCCTCTGTCTTGGGCGGCAGAATACTATAGCCTTTACTGCCTCTCTTATAGAGCTGGTGGTCAACGTTTATTCTGTGGTTCTCAAAATCGATATCACTTA